>Ga0209780_1002236_pt1 | contig 13577 bp, 8 predicted proteins | sample WorMetexBAHAMAS2_FD_187384 | JGI IMG/M metagenome (GOLD analysis project Ga0209780, IMG submission 187384) | Marine gutless worms symbiont microbial communities from Max Planck institute for Marine Microbiology, Germany - Inanidrilus exumae... | ecosystem: Host-associated > Annelida > Digestive... | reverse complement strand
ATTGTTGCCAAAAACGGCAACAATGTCGAAGCAACATTCGACATTGTCGAAAGAATCGTTCAACTTGTAGCATTCGACAATGTTGCTTGGACATTGTTGCTGGTGTGGACGCGGCTTTACGATGTTGATGACGACAACTTTGACAATGACAGACTGATGATTGTATCAGAACGTTGCTATTTTATATAACAGTTAAACTGCTGACAAGAGGTACCCGGTATTAATTAGTTTTTGAGCACCGTGATCAAGATCAAACCAGAATAATATCATTGTTTTTCCGTATCTTGCACCGTTTCTGAGATATAGCGAGATATTGGTCGAAAATCGCCGATTTTAACCTATACCACCTGAATTGGGCAACCCCGTTGGGAATATTTCGCCTAAGTTTATTTATTTGTTTGTTTGGCAGTGACAGATGAAATGCACTTTATGCAGAAAGATCACATCTTTACATCTGATCTGTTCCGTTCTCATCACAATATTTCAGTACGTGACGCACTGTAGATGTAGCGGTTTCATACTGAATAATTTGAATAAGCGACAAGCTTTTATTGTCAACTGCGCTACCTTTGTGAACACACAGTGCCATAATTGCGATTCGCAGCAATGAATCAATGTTATTGCTGGTGTTGTTCTGTCCATTTTTCTGTGCTGCTTGCTGCGGTACGGTACGAGCTGCTGCTGTTGATTCCGTGCCCTAATCACTCCCAACCAAGTAGTCCTAAAATTTATAATAGCATCATATAGGACTACTTGTCCCAATTTACCGCCAACTCACCGCCAACGATAACCGGTCTGAATTGAATTGCAGCACCATCCACTACTTCCGTCGAATGATCAATCGGTGCCGTGCCGCACGTTCCCCGACGGAACGCTGTTGTCCGTTAGTAGCCTTGTCTCGATCAGACGTCGGTTGCACATTTATTATTCGCCGAAGCGAAGCATAGCTTCGGGTAAATCATGGAAATACACTACGGGACAAAAACAGTGTTCACGCGTTCGGCTATAACTCCGCCGAAAGTGAACGGCACATTGTTGGGGGCTGGCCGCGCAGTAGAGACAGTTTGAGAGTGAAGCGAAAATGTTTTGTAAGGTAAATAACGCACGATTTCGCCGATTTCCCGTCGTCTAAATTTCACGAAATTTCAACACAACAATCGGTGAGGCCGTGGAAACTTTCCGAACAGAATTTTGAAAATTTTACATTAAGGGGTCGTTTTTCCAATTTCAGCCAATACGAGTTATTTACTGGTTAGGCCTAACTGGTGTTTAACGTCGCTTAACATTATCAGAGATGATCAGCGACAACTGACACTGGACCGGAAAGTGCCGTCGGTTCCGATTGACGACTATAATAAGAAATAGCTATAGGAATGGGCTAAGGCATAGCGAACGGTCGCTATAGTGAAGGGAGTTTTCGCAAGTATTTTTTACGAAGAATACTTTAACAGATTTCGGGGAATTTATTAACTACATTTGTTTCGCAATTACGCCACAGTACTAGACAACTGATTCAGCGCCCATTAACCGATACCAAATCATACTACTTGGCGACAGGGGCAAAGGTTGTGAACAACTTTCTTAGAGTCATTTACGCAATCGCGCCCCACCGCGAGTTGAACCCGCGACCTCTTCATCGCAAGTGCGACGCCCAACATGTTCGCCATTATACGCAACCCAATCAGTACGTGCAGCGTTTATGCGTGGTTATCGATTCCTCGCCAGCATGCCGGCGTTACTCCTTCGTTGAAGATCCATTATGGCCAAGGGTCGCGTCATTCATAAACACCGCAGCAGAACAATCTAGTCCAAGCTAATTCGACGCGCCGTGCCTTAAATCCAGTATGCAGAAACCGAACGTGCCTAATATCGGCGAGTGACGAAGAAAAGAAGTAAACGGACGGACGGACAGATTAGGTCACATTTTCGTACCGTCCATGGTATTAAGCCGGCCTGTAGTTGAGAACGTGATGGGAACAAGCCAGTCACACAGCCGGTTGGTTCATCTATACCGAAATAGCCTGAACAGAGGCATACGCGGTACCACCGATTCCGGTTACTTACTTCGTGTCTTTCGCCGCTTAGTTAAATTATAATTATAAATAAATATACATGTGCCAGGTATATGCAAATTTATCTGTTACTATCTGTATTGTTTGTTTTAATACAACAATTTATTTTCTTTCATAACTTATGCAATACAATTCGCCCTATCTTACCACTGTATAATCGGCGTATATTTGTTAGAATAAGGACTATTTAATAACTCTTCTTCTGGGTAGGAGAACTGGTCCAACATTATACGACCAATACATACAGGCGGTAAACAGGGTTGCAGTTCCACGAGCTGTCTTTGTGGAGCCAGAAAACAGCTCCTGTAAAATGCCTCCAGAGCGGTTGAGCGGATTGTATGGTAGCGACTCTCGGCCATTGCTAAGCTTTTACTGTGTTATAAAGGGATTCGAAGTCGACATCAAAAATGGTGACTGAATTCATTCAAGGAGTCGCACGGGTTCTCTGCGACAGCCGAGCTTCTTCAACATGATAGTATTTTGTCCGTAAATGTTCCAACTTTTAAATTAAAACTGCACGAACAGGGGGTAATTGTACGCAGTCTTGATTAATGGGTTACTTTGAAAGCAACATATACTGTAAAGCAACAGTACTGTTGCCAAAATGAAGGCTACCACATCGATGACATCGCGACCCTATATGGACTCCTTTGATGCCTGGGTCGTTATTCTACAGTACATACCCCAGTGAGCGGGATGCGACGCAATTTTCTCTGGCGCATTCCGAGAGACCGTGGTTCTACATTGTCCAAGTCCCTTGGAAAGCCGAGTATAACTTTTTAATTATTCTGTTCTGAACGCTACAGTATCACTTAAATTTGTATTTTTTAAGTTTACCATTGAATTGAGCCATTTTATCACATTATAAACCAAATCTCAAGTTTCATTTTCCGACAGCTGGAAAATCGACAACCGCATCATTCGACCAATGACGCCACCAGTTCCCACACACGTCCACCGCAGCATCAAAGACTTGCAAACCGGTGTATATAGCGTCATGCATTCCGTATCGAGAAGCGCTCTGATGTAGCAAAACATGCAGTTTGTATGTAGAACCACGTTTTCTGTGAGAACTAATTGACGACGGCATGATGCTTAGCATTTATGCCAACTCGAGCGACCTAATTAGCTACTAATGAATTTTACTGCACCGCAATAAAAAATAAAATAAATTACAGCGGTAAAATATAACCCTAATCCTAACCCTAACCTTCGGCGACCATAAAACCACCCACAGCAGTAAAATATAAGCATCAGGCTTAAATATTATGAGAGTGAGTGAGTAAGTAAGTAAGTAAGTAAGTAAAACATTACAAAGTGTTATTAGTCCCACAAATGAATCGGAGGCGTGCACACATCCAATACGTCACCACACCATACACAGCAGTGGTCAGACTGGCTACAAAATGACTTCTCATATAACCGAAAACTTTGACCCTTGATCTTGACTTTCTAACTTGATCCAGACAATGATGAACCAGCATATCAAATATCTACGGCAAAGGTCATTTAGTTCAACAGTCATTGTCACGACCGATAAGCACACAGACACACCACACGGATGACAGCAATATATACCCGACGATTCTCAGAAGATTGCCTGACCCCCTAAATTCAAGACGAGCCGGCGCCCATGTGCTGCACTAGCTGTCTGTCGTACGCGCGTGTTGTGATGACGGAGCACGCTGCTTAAGACGGAGCTTAGACACCGACGTTTGCTACCTGGCAGCAGCAAAGCTAGGCTTACATGTAACGGTGGCCTAAGGAAGTACGTGCGTTACATAGTGCATTGTTGTCAGAGAAGGACCGAGCGACGGTCACATGTAACGTGCACGGAAAATGTGGTGAAATTTGGATCTGTGGTTTTCGAGACCAGCGATTGCCGCTTAGCCATTTACATACCGTCTTTCAAGCAATAGTCTTGAATCAAATAACTTATGCCATTCCTGCCTGGGGACCATTCCTCGGCAAAGCACTTTTGCAAGGGATCAAGGGGTCCATCAAGAGAGCATTTCGGTATGGTTTCGCAAAATGTATATCATTCAAATTTAGCAGTTACTTGACTGTGCAATGTATGACCTATTTACTAAGATCCATTCTACTGGTCATTCACTGCTCATATACACTGTAGTCATTACTGCCACCACACAGAGACCATCGTATGACACACCGGTCCAGAGGACATGATTTTTGAGTTGCCAAATTTGTACGGCTCTGTAAATAACTAGATACGCAGACGATACCTACCTCATCATACCACCAGCCAACAGCAATACGCGGCTTGTTGAATTAAGCAACATTGAGACATGGGCTCACGCGAACAATATGACATGACACTTAATCGCTCCAAGTCTGTGGAAATTATTTTACAAACCATAAGCGACGGCAGCAGGTTGATCAACCGCCACCTGTACTGGACATTGCCCACGTCTCATCCATTGAGATCTTGAGTTTGATGGTCACTGACCGTCTGTCAATCAGTCAACATGTTCAGAACGTTGTCATGTCGTGACAACCAGGGCAGAGTCTAAAAATCGATTCCTTTTCCAACCATGACAAAGACAACAACGATATTGTCACAAGGTGACAAACAGCTGCAACTGCGCAACAAGCTTGGACTAGGCACATGGAATATCCGCAGTAAGCTGCAGCTTGGAAAAGTTCAACTACTCGGTGAAGAGACGATAAGATTGGGAGTTGATATGTGTGGATTGTTAGAGGTGAGATGGGATGGACAAGGGCATTTCACAACACGTGATGGCCACACAATAGTATACTACTCGTGGCATGTCAGGAGTGGCAGTCTGAATTCATAAAAAAGTCGCTGGAGCACTTGTCGGATATGAACCAATCAGCGACCGACTCATTGTTGTGAGACTTAACGCGAAACCACGAAACATTACTCTGATTCAAGTGTATGGACCAACGACAGCAGCCACAGAGGAAAAAAGGCAGCTTTTATTTTTTCCTTATTTTTTTCGTTTCTGGGCCGTGCGCTAGATTAAGCTGGCCATTTCGTCAGCTTTTGAGCGCACGTCAATCTACCATATCGTATCGTATCGTATCAAGACTTGTCTCGAGCAGTTAAACAAGTCCCAAGGGAGAAGGCTGCTCGTAATGAGCGACTTCAACGTAAAAGTCGGCAGAAAACAACCGGCTGCAATGCCATCCGCAGTTGGGCTGTATGGCTTAGTAGAAACGAATGAAGTCGGTGAGCAGCTAGAAAACTTCTAGCCAATACCATGTTCAAACAACATCCAAGGCAGCTGTATACCTGGATTTTTCCTGATGGCGACACCCGGAATCAGATAGACTACATCTCAATTGCACAAAGATGGAAAACAAACTTCATGAATTGTTGCACGCATCCAGGAGCAGACTGCGACACAGATCATCAGCTGCTCGTGGCATCATTGAAAGTCAGGCCGGCAAAAAGACAAAGACAGCACAGCATTCCGTTTCTGAATCTCGACAAACTCAAGGAAATGAAAGCAGTAAAGTTTGCAGCAGAGGTGACCAGCAGGTTTACGGCATTGGAAGCTGCACAGAATGAGGTAACCCCAGAAGATCTCTAGAAAGGTCCAAAAACATTCCTACTGTAAATAGCCAGAGAAACGATGGGACGCGTCAAATCGCAAAAAAGAAATTGATATCTGATTCTGATGAGACTTTCGCAGCAATCAGGGAAAAAATGGAAGCAAACGGCAAAGACAAAAACCGATATCAAGAACTGAAGGCTGAGGTACACAGAAAGCTCAGAGTGGATAAACACTAAACAGCAGCAGCTCGTAAGCATGTGTGTGGAAATTGAAAGCAGCGAAGTCAAAAGAAAATTCCAGGCAGCTCTTCCAGATAGTCAAATCAATGACTCGAACATTCCAGCCACATGTGCAATGTATCCACTCAGCGACTGGCGAAAATTTGACTGAAACTGCACAAATCGCAGACAGATAGAAAGGGTATTCTAAAGACTTGTACCGTCATGCAGAAAAGAAAGGAATTAAACAACAATATTGGGAGCAAGTGCCTCCACCATTTCGTTCAGAGGTTGCTCGTGCCATCCGTCAGACAGCAAGTCGCAAAGACACAGGTCCTGATGAGGTCCCAGCAGAACTGTTCAAAGCAGGATGAAAGACAGTACTGGACAGCATTGCATAGAATATGTGTAACGATCTGGGAAACTGGTGAGTGGCCAGAAGAATGAACGTTATCCAACGTTTACCCACTTTCCAAGTAAGGTGATCTTAAACAGTGTACAAATTACAGAACAATTGCTCTTGTCTCGCAAGCAAGCAAGATTTTTCTCCGGATAATACTGGAAAAGATCCCATGGAAAACCGAAACAGAAATAGCATACTATAATCACACCATGAGGAAATCGTTGTATCATCATCATCGTAATAGTTTACGGATCTTACCTAAGAGGTCAGCGGCGTGCACCCCTTATTAAAAAAAATAAATAGTTTGAGACAAATTATCTCAGGATCTAATTAACCGATTTTTACCAAATTTTTACTGTATGGTAGGCATTTGATTGTATATTATGGATCTTACTTGCTTTTTCCGGTCGCTCAAGGGACGTTGCCATGACAACCAATTTTAGCGTCAATATTGGCGAAATCGGCCCACTAACCTTTAAGTTGTTGTCCTGACATCTGGAAAATGATTGCAATATCGCATTTTTAATTTTAAAAAATAATTATTTACGATGATCTGGCTTGTGTAAACATGATCGTGTAAACATTTGGTGAACTTCAGTTTAGTAACTTTAGAGTTTAAAAGGGTGGAGGGTGTACATCACTCGTCGATCAGCCGTTTGGCTACGTTCGCTTTCCTGCTAGACCTTGCGAGGATCAGTACTGAGTTTTAGGTACGATTACTACTCAGTTTTGTTTCATCTATGTGCTAGAGGGCATCACTGCTATACCAGGCGGGCTACATGCTATGCTCTGCCACGCATTTCTAGTTTAACTTATTTTTAAAGGATTGGGATGCAGTGCAGTTAGTAAGATTATTGGGTAGACGATTTCACAGTTGACTGCCTTTATGTCTCAATATTGGCCGTCCAAATCTGGCATTAACATGGGTTAAACTAGATGGAAAGTAGTCTGAGAGTGTACAAATCCTCGCGAAAGCGTTTTTGTCGCCAACACTTGGCTACACACCCGCTAGTTCCGAATTTCCCGACGGAGCAATTTTGTAAACAATCATCGGTTTACGGAGTTTTTACCGTTACTTCCACATCCCTTTACCGATCGTAACGAAACACGAACTTGGTCTTCCCTTTCCCCCTAGGAACCTTCACTATAAAATTTGGTACAAATCCGTCCAAAATCTTTTCAGTCAATGTGGTCACAGACACACACACACACACACAAACCAACGCCGATGAAAACATATTCCCTCGCTTTCGCGGGGATAATAACGTTTGTTGTGTCTGGGCGACAGTTCCACAGCAGCAGCAGCAACCTGCGTGACGTCATATTTTAGTTGGCATCCGCACTAGCTCTCAGACTACAGCAGCTACCGCCGCGTGAAAGTTAATGAAACGGCGAGTATGCGCGTGACATTGCCATCGCAAGAACTCGAGAACAATAGCATGAGAAACAATTCCCGTGATTCCTATTCTATCGGCTTCTCTATAACGCTTTAGAGACGAGCACTAGCACCGTGTGATGTAGTTACTCATTCATCCGCCGTAGTGTTAATCAGGTTACTGGTCGCGCTACTAGGTTAGCAAAAACGTTGACAACGGACGACATATTACATTGCGACTGCTAGGTACCGAGCGGGTAGAAAGGCGGCTAATTGACTATTCAAATGCTGATGCGACATCTCTATTAGCCTTGAGATTACGGCTGCAGTAATGCTGTGACGAAAAATGTCAGTGGAGGTTGCTTGGCAACAGTGCTGCGGAGAACACATTAATCTAATACTACAGCACGGACGTATATCTTGAAAGACGACCGCCAGACACCGAAACAGTAAAAAATATTTAAGCTATAGCAATTGAAAGGCTGGTATATTAATTTTGTTCGTTTGAGCTTTAACTTACAACACGCATCCTTGGCATTTCGAATAATACTCAAGTATAATTCAATATACACACTGTGAGTCAAAAAATAACACACTTGTCTTTTGATCGTAACTTCGGCAAATGTAGACCGATTTACAAAATTTGTTCACTACCAGGTTCCTGAGGAAATTTTGTGCACATACATTATACAGATTCTCCATCTTACAGTAGATAAATGACCTTGAAGGTCACTTAAGGTCATGGGAATTGGCGCGATTTTATAGGCCATTTTGGTAGTCTGTGGTAACAAAGTCTCTCTCTTGCACCATGTCCGACAGACACACAGACACAGTCCATTGAAACCCAACGAACCACATAAATTTGCAAAAGTGTTTACACGTCTACATCTGCGTGACGTTGACGTAAATTCACCGATTTGCTATCATTTATTGTGTATTATATTTTACTTGTATTTTATTTGTATTTTTCCTGTAACAGTGTGCGAATGTCACATTGCATTAAACGGCTACTTACTTACTTATTCAGCTGTTGACCATAAGTCGTATTTAGCGCTCGCCGCCGCCGTCGCCATAATCCCCGTCCTCATCAGCAACCATGTCGAAGCAACAGGTAACAAAGTTGCCAGTTGCTTCGACATTGTTGCTGGTGTGGACTGGGCTTTACAGGCTATACCATTAACTGGTGCATCTTCCGACACCTGTTGATTAAATTACAGTCGGAGTCCCGCAGGTCAGATTGCATGACTGGCTGGCTCCGTGGTGTATTAGCTGCAGCAGCTGTAAATTCCGCATCGGCTCTCGGTCACGAAGCAGGAACGGTCCGGAAAGTGCGAAATATCGAAGTAACAGCAGCAAATTACGTTTTATGCTTTGCTGACGTCATTCAGTTATCGTTACGCTGGGCTGACTGCCTGGGGTCGGACTTGGCTGAATGGTTTTTAACATGCAGCTCGTCGTCATCATCGTCATTTTATTCATTTATACCAGAAAGCGGGGCAAAGCACAACGCGTAGCCCGCCCGGCATGCGCAAACGCGACTCTGCATTTCTTACTTACTTACAGACTGGTTATGCTACTGTCAAATAGCGAATGACCTTTAAAAACCAGTACACAGCGTATTTTAACCTACGTGCGCTCACCACCCATGCAAATGTGCCACAAGATCTCGAGGGTTACTGGACCAAAGTTCACCAAATTCTTACCAGACATAGAAGGATTATCGTCGATGTTAACGCAACGACCGACTTTGCGATCCTCCCAACAGTGGTCGAATGCCAGCGGAGAGAATGCAGACGCTCATCTAGGTTGACAATGACGTATTTTCATTCCATATACCAGCTGTTCTGGCCGCCGTGATGTAGGGCAAAGAAATGTAAAGATTTTGCAGCTCTTGCAGTCAGATCGCCGATCTGGCGTTATAGCAATAAGCTTTTCTCGATTCAATTTTTTAATAACGTGACAAATCAACACCGGTTAACTTCACAAGGTACGACATCTTGCCGTACGACATGGAGATTGTATCGTGACCATAGATTACACCAGTGCTTAAAGTAGTTTGAAAAAGCTGGGGGCTCCCTCTCACCTCTTACCCCTCTCCCTTATCACCTCAACTATCGCCACGCCTTGAAACTTAGGACAGAGTGATTTGCTGCCGCCCTGTATAGTGTTGCGACGTAAACCTATATAACTCGTGCTAGGCTTAGTTCATCGCTGCTGCTGATCACCGCCGGATGTGAATGCAAGATGGTTAGCCTACTTGAGCACTGAGTAGGACAGTGATCAGACATGCATGATAATTAGTAATCGTTAGTAAGTAAGTAAGTAAGTAATCTTTATTATTATTATTATTATTACTTTATTATTAGAAATGCTTAGTCGCAGAATGATATAATAAAATACAGCGAGATGACTCTACCGTTTGTTGCTGATTTCCTCGTTATAGGCCTAATAGTATATTATAGCGTGTGTTGTCTCACAGTACGGCGACGGTTGCAGCTGCCGGTTCTGCAGCCGCTGGGGAGGCTGTTTACAGTTGCTACTGGTTTTGATAATTTTTATTTTACTAACAAGTGCTAGAGTAGGTAAACAAGGTGAACAAGAAATATCGATAAAACTTAAAATAACTTAGCTGACTAAAATAGTGGATTGGAATTATTACAATCTATATGAAAGAGACTCAAATTTAACAGCCTTCTTAGAAACCGTAGCACTCGGCAATTCACAGGTGAAAGGTGAAAAAATGCTGACATCGTCTGACAGTTTCCATATTGTCGGTATTAAATAGTTTCATTAAGAAACGATCGACGACAAAGTTAAGAAACCTAAAAACAGATTTTTGAGAAAACGTGTTTCAAGACTACGTAATAATATTGACATGCATTTTCCTTTGCAACATAATTTGGAGCAGTGATGTTAAATGAGGCCAAATTCTCGAGACCGAAGCCAAGGCCTCGTGTCAGCCTGGCGTCGAGGCTTTACATCTCTGGTTTAAGGACATTCGGCGAAAAGCTTTTGTCCCCAAGTTTTCTTACGTCGTACTAATTATTAGATTGGACAGGACTGACGTGTGACTGCAAGCAATTTGTTCAAACCTGTGTGCTACGATGCTTGGTCACATCAGGTAATTAGTAGACCAACGTGCGGCAGATGCGCACACACAGATGCGCAAAATTCGCACGTCCGTAAACAGTAATCTGCTTCTTTGTTGTCATCGTAGAATTAAATCTCACACCAGGACAGTCGTTCCCATGACAACTCCTCCGGAAGAAACTCCTTAGGCAATCACCCACGTAAAGAGACCCTCAAACCTAAGATAACCCAAACAAACCCCAATAACACATATTAGGTTTATTTTGAGGTTTAGTATTTTTATTAAATAAATTTAACTAAAACTATATTTTCTGCTGCTTGTATCGATAAAACACACAGAAGCAACAAACTGAAGCGATACCAGATACGTGCTGTGAAGGACAAGAGGCTCAGCTATCGACGAGAGGGTGAAATTTCACTGGAGGACTATTCACCAGTAATTAGCTAATTACGTACTGTCCATCCTTTTGCGCTCCGACAAAAGCACAAGTCAACACCTCACCATGGCAATCCAGGGTGATCGGACAGTCTGAAGGACGTAAAGGCTGCACATATACTGACATCGTATACCCAGAAGCACATATCGACTTCGTCATGGCAGTGGAGTTCGAATACAGCAATAGAGGCAAGCCAACAGTCATCTACCTAAATTTCGAGTAGGCCTACATCAAGGACTACGAAAACGTGTGTGGAACAATCCATGGCGTTGTTGTTTATAACAGCGAATGAAATGCAAAGCACGATTGGTGACGTCCTGCAATCGAGTGGTCAGCAACAGACAACTGGATCACATTCACACCGGCAACGTAACGATAGCTCTGGCGCGCAATGCCGTTGCCTAGATGAAGCAAGCAATCGGCATGATGAACGTGACATCATTCTCTGCACTTCGACTTCGGTTCTGGGTTCAATCCAGCTGCGTTGTATTGCCTGATGCCAAACAAGACGGAGGACACTTAGCCTACACTGCTTGTCGAGCTGCAGCGTCTAAATGCGTTCAGCGCAGCGTTATCCGAACGCTAAGGCCACACCAGCAACAATGTCGAAGCAACATTCGACTTTGTTGCCACAAACAGCAACATTGTCGAACGAAATTTCGTTCTTTCGACAAAGTCGAAACAAATTGAACATGTTCAATTTGTTTCGACATTGTCGAAAGGACCAAATTTCGTTCGACAATATTGCCGAAACCAGCAACATTGTTGCCAAAAACGGCAACAATGTCGAAGCAACGTTCGACTTTGTCGAAAGGACAAAAGTTCAACGCAAAACTCGTCGAACATTGTTGCCGTTTTTGGCAACAATGTCGAACGTTGCTTCGATATTGTTGCTGGTGTGGACCGGGCTTAAAGTCAGCGACGTCGAACTAAAATAGGAGTACGAGAACAACGACGAAGTGTCGCGATAGGCCCTATACGTCCGCTGTTTGCCTGCATTGGCGTTCGTCCCGCATTATGATGTACAGGAGGCTTTCGACCTACTGACCGATTGACAGCCACCCGGTGTCGATCACTTGGGTGAAGTTATTAAAACGTGTCTCTGATTATTATCATATGCTTCATCGACAGTACGGTGTCGTTACTCTAGCATTGTCAGCATTATTAACACTGCCCGGTAAATTGTCCTCCGGTGAATAGTCCACAAACCCGCCGAGAGACCTGCGCGACGCTCTGCGTCAGTTGTTTAAAGCTATCCTACTGTTGTACGAATAACGCAAACAGATCGCAACTGCCACCTTTTATTCAGCTACCTGCATAGTTTTGTACACACATCGTTGCAATAGGCTCAACTATCGCACAGCGAGCATCCGATGCTCCGTGTCAAATACATGTAACGTAGGTGTAATAAACATACTTCTACCACAACCAACGCTGTTGATGACACAGCATATTCCTGCAATAGCGCACCGTCGTCGACGCGGACCACCGTGGCACGGTGGCGGACAGACACACATTTTCGGCGGTAAAGTGTCTGCGCATGGCTTCTCAACCGGTCGAAAAATGCAATTTTTACCTACCTCACCTGCATTTGGCGCCTCCATTGGATGTGATCCCGTCAGAATTTCTTAGAGTTTTTTTTTGCATCATAAAACTAGAGTCTACAGTTCGGCGTTGTTTGCGTGAATTCTACGTTTAGCCGTATACGTAAACTCTGACTTGTGACAAACAGACGGAGAGACACACGATGGCAGCAAATACCGCGTTACGTCGCGCAGGTAAAAACGGGTGCGTGCAGTTATCGACACCTCGGCCGGTCGAATCGTTAGCAACAGATGCCGTGTGACGAAAAAGCGACGTGACTAGAAAATATCCCGTCTTTAACCCAAATAGCAGATCAGACTCACAGATCGATATAGGGCATTATTATTTTCCCAGTTAAAATAATTTTATGGCAATCACGGCAGTCCATATGTACAATATGTCGGTCAGTCACGTGTAGGCTAACATACTGCATTAGCAGATGCGCGTGTAGCGTTCAGGTCGCATGCACAGATTTAATGGATTTAGTAATGAGCTGAATGTTAGGTTGGCCGCAGCCTTAACTCGTAAATTGACGCTAATTTGTCGCCGGTCGCCCACATAGTAACATTATCTGTAATTCTGTTCCTAATGATCTACTTACTGGTAATCATTTTAACTATTCACTGCAGCTGAAGTATGTTATTTTCAGTTATTTATCATTATTATTACTTTGAAATATTGTAATACACGTGTCTCTCTGTCTGTCTGTCCGCTCGCATGTATCAAAAATAGCATATGTCTAAATTTCACTGTTTTTTCTGTACATCTTGACTGTGGCCTTGGATGACTTCATGATTTTGCATAATGGGGCAAATAGGCCAGAATTGAAGTATATATATATATATATATATATATATAT
>Ga0209780_1002235_pt1 | contig 13578 bp, 8 predicted proteins | sample WorMetexBAHAMAS2_FD_187384 | JGI IMG/M metagenome (GOLD analysis project Ga0209780, IMG submission 187384) | Marine gutless worms symbiont microbial communities from Max Planck institute for Marine Microbiology, Germany - Inanidrilus exumae... | ecosystem: Host-associated > Annelida > Digestive... | reverse complement strand
TCAGTTTTTAAAAATCCAAGATGGCAGACGACCACCATTTTGAAAAATCGCCGTATTTCTGCAATGGTTTGACCGATCGGCATGAAATTTTTGGCATTATGACGTACAGTGACCCTCCCAATCGTATCAGCAGTTAAACATTACACTGTCCCCCGTGAAAAATCTGCCCCTGCGATGCGGCCTTTCGTCGAAATTCTTCGACCACTTGTTCATCTTTAGCATCAGTTTCCAATGGCAAGGACCTAAAACACCGATAGTTATTAGTACACAACTATTTCGACAAACACGGTGGTTAGCATACTCAATTTCGATAACAAAAATCACAAACTCACAAATAACCAGCAAACAAATACACTTCCTGATCTACAGCATTCACAGCTAAAATACTTAGTTTATGTTATTTGGCTCAAGCACTGCTACATGTACACATCTGTAGTGAAAACGCCATAATAATGACAAATAACACACATAGACTATTGGGAAAAGGATATATAACTCCAGCATTAACAGTTCAAGAACCACTCTGTGCAGAACATTGTTAATATAGCTGAATGGAATGGTTTTAGACTCATTACGTCACAGTCCTACATTGGAATAAGATAATTCCCAATTCAAGACTTGTAACTAGACAATCCACCATAATCAGTAGCATATAACTGTATATTAAGCTTGCCCATACTATTGCTGTACGACATAACAGAATAAATAAACTAGGAAATCAATTACAAGCAGTAAAACTTGTTACTGAAGATTAGTTTTTATTATATTATCAATTTCACATGCCAATGGATATTGCTAAAACTAGCCATGTGCACTGTCAAGGAAAAAACTGTAAACTTACATTTTATGCTGACACTAACGTCAGTTTACTCATACAATCAGCTCTGAAATTTTCATGACATTAGATATGGAAGACATGGAAAATCAAAAACAATTATCACAAAAGCAAGTGGTCATCAAAATGCTACTGATTGGTCTTAGATGTTTTCCTGTGAGCGGTCTGTGCTAATTACAACTTGTCCAATAAAAGATGTCTTTGCACGCGCAGAAGGTTTTCTGCATCTTGCATCATCATGAATTCCGATGCTAATAAAGAAGTTACTTGAAGCTGAACCACTGCAGTACAATTGAAAAATGACTGACAAAACTGCTACAGCATAGTGTATCATGCAAACGACACACACACACACACGCACACGCACATCAGTTCAACGGCAAATTTCCAGCTTGACGCCCCCTGTACTTTTTCCAAACCTGTGCAGTCTGCATTCTCTCATTCATCCAACCACGTCTTCTGCCTCAGGCATCTTCTCTGTCTCACTCTTTCGACCTCCATCACTGTACAGTGTTTGAATCAGATCCAGATCATCTTCACGTTCCACATCCGAACCACCTACGTCTAGCTTTCCTAATCACTGACTCCCTACTGTCAATATAACATTCCTGTACCTTGCAAGCCACACATCAACAGTACTGCAATACAAACGTATTTCAACAAATTCAAACATACAACTGCACGTTTAAACAGTCATGAGTACTATAAAGGTTACAAATGGCATTACAAAACTTTCCCTTAGCTCTGTAATGTATACTGCACTCATAAGGCAAGTAGATAGCACTGAGACACACAAATATAACTCGGTAGTGTATAAGCCACCTCAAGGACAAAAAATCACATTGAACTATGTTGACAATTTCAGAAACAAAATTTGTGTTCTGTTTAATAAATTCTGCTGAAACTACTGTAAAAGTAGCACCCATAACACAGAAGACACACAACACACCCAAACACCGGTTTAGTAGTCATATTTCAGATTAAGGGTGACCCCCTTAATCTTATGGGTTACGTAAAAACGTAGTCCTTCCTGAGCCACACGGGCCCATAGGACAGCACTGATCTCCGTTCTGTACTCCTCAGCCAGACAACAGTTTATGCTGCAACACCACAGGTACGGAGCTAGTACATCATGTGGTGTGCCCCAGGTTTGTCGGTACTCATTATGCCTACCCACAAAGGGATGGCCAGGCTGAGTTGACCTGGGTGGCTGGTTACATACACAGACGGTTTGCTATCCCAGTACTAATCAGGCCCAACGTAAAGCAACTTGGCTGATTGAGACCAATTCAATATAACTAAGCGAAATTAAAACTGAAACTGGTGCAAAATTTTTGTGTGGCCACATGTCCTATCTGTGAGTCATTCATTGTTTCTTCAACCACAACTGACTCTTGGCAGCAGGAACATAACAGTCATTCGATGTCGGCCTCTGACACCAGTTCCCGAAAAACATTACATACGCCAAACTGAACAAAGTCGATCACCATCACTATCTGTATAGCATAATGTGATGGAGAAGTAGACAGAAGCACATAAATAGATGCAATGACAAAATATATACAGCGTACCAGTAACTACCCACGCTACTAAAACACACCACTCATTATGATACTCAATAAAAACGAGATGCAGTCAGAGATGGCAGACTTCGCCCCCGGTGCTGACACCTGGTGAACTGGACGTTATTTCATTCGGGCCCATTCGCTCCATCATGTGAAAAAATGGCGTCATCCACAAAACCGGAAGTACATAACGTACTGAACTGCCGTCAGAGGTGGACCGAGTCATGGCAACAGGTAACATGTATGGAACATTGGTAAAATTTGGACGTGGTTTAATTTCAGACAGGCATGTTAACAGACAGACAGACAGACAGACATACATAAGATACGCTGACCGCAATACTTCGTCCACCTACTGGGGGAAAAGCAACAAGAAGAAATATGATGATGCAAATACTGTACACAAACAGACGCAAAGACAAAAGGTATATGCAACATGCACATAAAAACACCAAGTGTGACAAACTGTACTGTGCGTCTAACTATGTCTTCTATCATATCTCTCGGATTCCAGTAATCGCGGCTTGTATGGTAGCACAAGCTGTTGTATAAGCCAATAGCCACAGTAATGGGAAAGGGCAAATTTCGGCTCCCCGGGGCTCCAAAACCCCTAAAATGATCTTGATAAAACATGGAATATATAACTATGTCAAGGGTATGACCACACATGCAAATCCATGTGGTGCTGCGACAACGTGGGATCTGCGCACACACGACATGGCACACGTTCGGTTGCTTAGTATACCTTAAATTTTTTTAAACTTTATTCTTTGGTTCGCGGACCGATTTAGACGATTTATACGTCATATGACGTGTTTCCACACAATGAAGTGCCTTTTGGGGTGTCGTTCATACTGCTTTCCATTTTGGGGGTCAAATCCCCAAAACCTCTATTTTGGGGCCATGAACAGGCATTTTCAAGCTTAATGCACAAAATATTAGAACTTGCATACTATCAAAATTACCACCACATTTTGCACAGTCACAAAGACCACCAAATACGGCCGCCATCTTGAAAAATCGAAAACGGCCACATCTCTGCAACGGTTTAACTGATCGGTGCGAAATTTGACACGGCAACGAATATTGGAACTCCAACGTTTCACCTTAACGCTGGATGTGCACCATTCCTCCTGAAGCACAACCTCAATGCTCCAATGTTCTGTTGACACAACGAGGCAATAATACTAGCAGATGATGCGTACTACGATGTTGTATTCATCCCACGAACCCCTCTCATTCCCACTGACATATACTGGTACCATTCGAGTTCAACCACTGTTTCATAAAACTAGTTTAATAAAGGAGTTATATACGTCCAGCTGAATGATTCCATGTAACTTGTGTTGCCGCTTCCTGGTAGCATCTAACTCACAGAGAACGGGCTGTCTATAAATTACTTGGCACATTTAACAGCAAGAGTCATATCAAACAAACTGCAGTGACAGCAGCAGTAACAACGTTCTCAACAACAGCTATACAGTAAAACAATCTGTGTCCACTCAACACAATCACTACACAAAACTATCAAACGCCACTGTACAAAGCATAATGCTTCTTACTGAGACAGAATATTTTGCAATAAGATATGCTTAATTGCAGAACAGACTGGGGAGGTAAGCAGTACCAAATGAAAATTCACCTTGCCTTCATTTGAGATACATGTAGATAACAGTGGTATATATGCAGGCACATGGTGTCCTATCATAAAAATGCTTCAGTTAGCAAAGGCGACATCCACAACTGGACCTAGTAATATTCTAGCAACTGAGTGTTGCTTGTGCGATAAACAAAGACACTACTGCACACTCCAGCAGAGATTTTTACCAAAATAAAATAAATGTTTAGTTTACCAAGAAAGTCTACATCTGTGTTTATTTCAATAACTTGCATTTTATGTGTCACTCACATCAGACAAAATCACTACAAACAGAAGCTATTATGCCAAAATACTGACTAGAGTTTCATTGACTCTGTATCCGTGTAAGCACAGCAGTGGACCCATAATGCTGTCAGTCTGTCTGTGAAATTGGTGGGTTATAGTGAAAATATCACCAAACAATCAACGGTGGATTACAGCCCAACGAGTAGAATTTCTCAGAGCTAACGTGGAACAGATATCTATAGAGGATCTCTCTTACCGTACTGAGGGCACTAAACAGAAGGATGCATGGAAAAGTTGCATACACTAATAGTACACAAATCATGTGTACGATACTAAGACGAACTTGCATCAGCCTACTCATTAATAAATTTGCAGTGACCTTCAGCAACCCTAATTGTTTCTTATTTGAGACCCCTTCTAGATAATATAGAATGGCAGAAGCTAAATACTTCCAATTAAGGCTCACCATTATAAGTATCATAAATTTCCACAAATGATCCCTTTAAAAATTTTGAGGCCTGCTTCCTATCTTTGGAATAAACAAGCTTGAAGTTCAAATATGGTACACAAACTAGCCAAGCAATGATTAATTAATCCTACTTATTATGGCACATTCATGGTCACATAATCCTCTCTTAAATTTATGCCCCCTTCTATACTGTCTCCAAATAAGGTGCCAGTACATTTTTGGCTCTAACTTTGTCAGATGCTGACCGATTTCTGAGTCTTTTACCAGCAGACTTAGCAGCGAATTTCCAGTAAAGCAGACGTCAAACAAGTCGCTGTGCTACCTTGTGAAATATTTGTGCTCAATAAACAGCTATGCTCTAGAATCAAGTGAAGCAAACTGTCATGCAAGACTCAGCCATTAGATACAGCTACTGGAAAATATTCGTGCAGTGACATCACTTGGTTTACTGATGAAAAGATGTTCACAGTGGTGAGTGGGAACAGCAAAAAGCTCACATCATGAGATGTTGTGACAAAATGCCTGCGCATGTGATCACTGTCTCCTCCTATGTTATATCCCGGTACCTTATTGACTGTGTAAAGTGCCCCTGCAGCGTTCTACGTGACAGTGTCACTTAAATAAGTACATTTTTAATAATAATAATAATAATAATGATCAGCTTTCAGTCAGTCACTGATGGCATCAGTCGGCCAGTAAAAAGTAGCCGACAATAGACCAGACCGATGCTTGTTTATCCCAGACTCAAGGTGAGTGAGCATTATTATAGGAGAATTATGCTGTTACAACAGTTCCATCAGAGCTCACGCGAGTACTTCATCTTTCAGCACGATAGTGCACAGGTACACAGGGCACTTAAGAAAATCAACATCCTTACCCATAACTTCGTCAGATGGTAACCGATATGAACAGTTTTTTAAAGCAGACTTATCAGCAAATTTTAGGGCTGTTAACAACTAAAGATTTCTTTAACGATTAATCTTTCAGTACTAACAATTAATTAAAACAACTAAAGTGACAGCAATATGACTTCTGACTTGTAGTAATCATCTTAAGTCATACTGATACCAATCTGTAGTGCTATTTTAGATTATATTAAGAAACTTTGGAAAATGACAGTTTTGGCTTGCAAAGACTTCAACATACATCAACAGATTTTGATAACTTTTGGCAGAAATGTTGCTAAGAAAATAAGCAGTCAAACGGTACTTTATTGGCCCACCTCACCTAACTAGTGCTTCTGCACTACCTGGGGAAACAGAAAGCCGAAAATTGCGTCTTTTCACTTAAACGCTGAGTTGTTTTGCCAGCAGACACAGAAAACACATTCATATTATCACTTGGTCACAGCTGAACCGCCCTTCGTTCTCAAAAGAATCAGCTGTATGCACCAATCAAGATCTATGAAGGGAGTGTAGCATGCTACCATCTGTTAACACACACTCATCATTTAACAAGTCTGTCTGCTGTTATCAAACACGTTGTCAACGACAAAATTGTTTGCCTTTCAGCAACACAACTCATGCATGCACCAGTGCATGGTGTGTGCAACACAGTTCAACAGCTGCTGCGCAAAACTCAACTTCGTTTCTCCTGAGCTATAGCTCCCATAAGGCCAGAACTGAACTCAATTAATTACAAGATTTTGGAAGTCTATACCAGCGTAAATATGAGTCTCAAGTCAACAAAACTAAAGAAATCAAGCAGCGACTGGCTAAACTCTGGAAAAGCAGTAATACAACATAGAGTGGAAAAGATGCGATTTTTGTGTTTCCATGCTTTGCCAGATACTGCAGAAGCACTAGTTAGGTGAGGTAGAAAAATAAAGTACCATTTGACTTCTTACATTCTTGACAACATTACTGCAGGTCGAAGTTATAGCAAACCAAAACAGTGAAGTGTCCTTTTCAAAGACACAGTACACAATATATGTCACCAATTTTCGTTGCTTTTCTGATGTCACTATTGTACAAGGTAAGGTAGTGACATGTTTGAGGTGTGTTGTGCTCTCTGACTATTACTTTACTGCAAATTAACTGCTAAGTCGGTCCGCCAGTGTAAAAATTTTGAAAATCAGCAAGCATTTGGCAAAGTTTAAGGTAATAATACAGTGGCATCATTTCCTTCTGGACATTGTGTATATTTCTGGAATACGTGGCAAGTAAGAGTGTATGACGTAACTCATGTGACACTTTAAAAATTTTGGGACTCTTCCGATCTTTGGAATGGCTGAAGCTAATACTTTAATTTTTTGCAAACCGATTAGTGAATAAAATTATGCTAACATCATCCCATGAATATTTTCGGCAACTGTTTCAAATGGCTGAATCTTGCATAACAGTTCACTATCAAGACGATAAGTTAAAAAGTTACAATATTCGCCAATGAGCTGTACTACCAACTGTGCAAAATTGAAAATTATTCACTCAATTCGGCAATGCAAACTGATTCGATCTGCTGCATTGATTCAGATCAATTCAAATAGATTTTCCGATATCTAGTTCCTCTCCAATGCTGAGCCTATTGTTTTAATTGTTTATGAAATGGCTTTTATGATAACTCTTTGTGGTATTCATTTTTTTGTGCAGTAAATTCCTATCAAATATATAATACATTACCCAAGATGTGACAAACAATAATTATGTTTATGCAAAACCATTCACATCTAAAGGTTACAGGTAGAGAAGATAGTTCTGTAATGATGCAGGCAATGGAAGCTTTCTTACATCCCCATCCCGTAATCGGCTCTTGCCAATTTGACGGCGAATTGTTTGTCGACAGATATCAGCCAGAGGCAACGGATCGGCTGAAATACACACACAAACACACACGCTTTGCATCAGAAATCTATACTCAACAGTTCAAACATGGTGTAGCCTAATGGGACGTTACACTACTGGCTCACCATGCAATGTTACTGTGGAGCTATAATTAGACTGGAGGCTGTATGACGTCATCGCCTGGCCTGTGCGGGTGAAGCCGCCTGCAGGCCCGCCGTGGAGTGTTACAGGCTATAACAGATAACAACGACAGACGCCATCGAGCGTTACTAGTCTGCCCCCTACACTATGTGTAGGCGGGCCAGTAACAACTAACATAAGCTCATATTTGTGACAAACATGTAACATGACAAAACATACAGTATACGTATTACAATTCACATATTCTGACTGACTCACATTCACACATGTACCTGAGATCTTTCTAAAGCAAAGCACAGAAAACACAGCAATTGCATAAACTGAATGACTTACGGTCAAGACCTCCAATGTAACGCATTGTCACTTCACAATGTCCCCACACGCAGCTGACTGCCGGGTACAATTTCTTGCCACGAAGTCCCGTAAAAGCAATCCCCAAAAACTGTCCGCACGATGCAAAACTAAGTGTTCCTTCATCCATATCAAGCACAACTACAAAATCGTCGCTGACTGTGTAGCCGGAGTCATCACTTGGGTATGTGGCTGTACTATTCATTCCATTGTGAAACAGTTTATTGCGCACGAGATCCCACCCCCAGGAATACGTGTCAGCACCAACAAGCGAGTGATAGCCAGCAGCATGCAGGGGCATGTCGGCCGTGGCAACACCAACAACAGCATGAGTACCACGCTGGCGTATCGGCCATCTCAGTTCCCACGCGTGCATGCCACGTGTGTATGCAACGCGGCCACGTGCTCCGTCTGTGCTCTGTGCCACTGGATGCCTATGCAGTGTAAGTGGGTCATCTGGTCTCACAAAGACGTTAGGTGATCGATCGTCGGGGTTCCATGAATGAACCGCCTGGACATCAGGTGGTACTTGAGGCAAATCAAGCAGCAAATCCAGTCTGGATGGTCGACACAGATCGACCACATGAGTGTTATATACCATGGAATGAACAGCGTCGCCTTGCGGATTTAATGTTTGCACACCACCAGACAAACGTCCACCCATTACAAGTCGACTGCCGACCAATGTTGGTGATCGCACAGTTAAATGCAGCCAAAAATAGCCACTTCTTGAAACAATGTCTGCACAAAACACAGATAATTACATATTCTATAATGTGTAACAATTAATCTGACTTATACGAAAAGAAAAAAAAGACATTTATTTGCAGAAACACAGCATTTACTTTTCATTCTTATGCAAATGACAAATCTATGTTTCATTCAATTAATTTTATTTAAACTACAGCAGAGCAACATATCCAGCCAGACTCACACGGTTTAGCAACTGAATAGTTTGCTGTTATGCTTATTCAACATTAACTGTGCATTCTAAATGCAGCCAACCACCTGTGTTGTCAACATGCAACATATTTTTATTACAGCACCATGCTATGCTAGCATGGTATATGCTACGGCCACATTTCTGTCTGCCGTCAGCCCAACACCAGGCAGTTCTATCAAAACTAGGGACTCCAAATCTTCTGATGCCAAAGAACTTGACAACATTTTGATGCTGCTCACCCTCGCTAAGGTCAAACCATCAAAGTGGTGGGAACACTATAAAAATAGTTTCGTGTCAAGAAAGGAGTCTGACAAGGTTGTGTCCTTTCTCTGTACTTGTTCAACATCTTAGCAGAGACCCTTGATGGATTTCAAGGTGGACTACAAATTCGAGGGCGAATAGTCACGAACCTTCGCTATGCTGATGACATCATCCTGTTGGCCAATTCAGAATTCAGAATTACAGGAGCTGGTGGATTGCCTAAACCGAATGGGCAGTAAATACAGCCTACTCATCAACGTCGACGAGACCAATGTAATGCTAATGGCAAGCGACAGCATAGTGTGCCACATACTCATTCAGAATAAGCAACTGGAGCAGGTGGATATGTACCCGCACATTAATTCCCTGATTACAGAAGATGGTGAGTGTATGACGGAATTCTGTAACAGGTTAAACAGGGGGCAGGCGATCAGGGCATCACTGCAGAAAATATGGTAAAGTCAACAGCATACCGATTTCAACAAAGATATGACTAATGAAAGCACTAGCATGGCATGTAGCAACGTACGGCTGTGAAAGATAGACACTCAAAAAGTATGAAGAAACACGTCTTGACATCTTGGAGATGAAAGGGCTGAGAAAGATTCTGTGGGTTTCGTGGACAGCAAAGAAAGCAAATGAGTGGGTTCTTAACAAAGCTGGAGTAAAGAGGGAACTGTTAGACACTGTCAAAGCAAGGAAGCTAGCTAGCATACTATCATGACACCATGAGGAAAAAACAAGGGAGATGCCCGGAGAGAGAAACAATGCAAGGAACAATGCCAGGTGCATGCAGGCGAGGAAGACCACACATGGCCAAGATGGACACATCAATACGTGGACAGGACTCCCCGTGGAAAAGTCAATCAGAATGACAGAGGACAGAGATAAATGGCGAACGTATGTCCATGGTGTGGCCAACCTTTGGATCGAGGACGGCTAAAGAACAGAACTAAACACCCTCAATGGGGGCGTCAAATACATGTGCTGTATAAATGTGTGACTTTCACCAAATAATGGTACTAGATCCAAAGTTTCTGCTAAGGTGAATAGGACGTCATATGCACGCTAGCTAAATCACTCCAATATTTAGGTTTTGGGTCTTCATTTATATCTCTGAAATGGCTGAAGCTAGACTGCAAGACTCTTCAAATGCTGCACTGAGGTAGGCTATATCAAGTATTAGCCTTGTGATGACAGACTGCTCCAAAATGGGTGCAGTGAAGGTGGTGTGAGTGACTCATATTTAACTTCTGGTGCCCTAGCATATCTTTGGAACGGGTGAACGTAAACACTTGTAATTTTGTACGCAGATTGACAGTGATGAGTACTAGTCTATGCATGACAGATGACCCCAAATGGAGTATGTATGGGGTCATGTGACCTCTTTAAATTTTGGTAAGTTTTAATATCTTGGAAATGTTACAGGACAGAGAAATAGTTACAATGAAAGACTAACAGGAAATCATATGTGGCCAACTGACTGATTGACACAAATATCAATGACCGTGACTGATCTTGAAGGTCACTTTCTAGACATTAACAACCAAATAAATATATTCTTATAGTACAGCAGCAAGTAAATTTTCCTAATGTAAATTTATTTCCTATGGTTGTACTGAATAGATAAAAGTTAACTTTTACTACAGCTCCTAAGTCATAATCATTGAGTAAACTTTTACCCTTGCGATGCTATGCTAGATGTGGTACTTGCTGTTATTGTGTGTCCATCCATCTGTCCGTCTGTCACAAATCGGTATTGTATCAAAATGGCTAAACGTAGGATCATGCAAACACTGCCACGCGATAGATCAGGGACCGTAGTTTTCTGTCGCCAACAGTCGTCGGTGTGCGACGCCCCATTCTCCCTGAAATTTGTGCTCGAAGTGACCCACTACCCTTTCGAACACAACAATTTTGACCAATATCCACTCACAGTGCATCAACCACGAGCTAGCAAAAAAAATTCAATTAGCACTAATAGGAAGTCGACCACACGCTTTCCAACGAATCATAGACGAACCGTGTACGTTACCCCTAAGTCCCCAAAGTGTGGCACAAAACACGATTTTGCGGTTTTTTGCCAGTAAAATCCAACTTCTGTCAAAAGAAGTCTGATGCTAAGTTTCTTCGTGTAAAAACTTCCAGAGAAAAAGTTGTAGCTACATCATTCCTCTATCTAACGGACCATAGACTAATTGCGGGCAATGTATCTACTTAAAATATGCACTCAAAGCAACACACCCCTTCAGAAAATCGCCGATTTTGACAGATTTCGCTTAATAGTGCCTCAGCCGTGACAGCTAGCGAAAAAAGTTCAATTATCACTAATAGGAAGTTGACAATGTGCTTTCCAGCGAGCCATAGATGAACCTAGTGCATTACACCTAAGTCCCCCAAAGGGTGGCTCAAAACGAGAATTTTTACATTTTGCATTGCCCTTCATATCTTCATTGCAGGTTATCATAGACACTTCAGATTTGGTATGCCGGTTGATCATAGCAAGTCTAACCCTATGGACTATGGATGACAAACTGTCCCTGAAATGGGCGTGGTCATGTCACGTGATCCACTTTAAATTTCAAGTCCCTAAATATTCCTCAGGAATAACTGAAGCTAGAATCGTCAAACTTCTTACACAGGTAGGCAGTAGGCTATATCTAATGTTACCAAAAGGACGACATATCACTTCCTAAATGGGCGTGGTTATGGTCATGTGACTGTTATACAATTTTGCCATTTGCCGTGATGCAGCGTGTCGTAAGGGTTCATCAGTGACAGCTGAGCTTCTTGTTAAAATCTCTATCATGTCGGTAGATTAATGTGGGCTCAAAAGCTGACGAGATGGCCAACTTAATGTCAAATATGATTACACTGTCGACCCCACCGGTACCAGAGATCGATCTGAGTTTCACATTGTAGTAGTGTTTCAAGAACGATACGGACATACAGGCTTATCGCAGCCTGCATCTGTCAACATCACTGACTTGACTTGACAACAATGGGCATTAGTTAACACCGCTGTGATACCACCAGCACGTCAGCCTACGGTAGCCTGCCTACAGACAGCACTGGCAGGATGTTACTCGACGCTCGGCGCCATTACGGATATGCCCATACTTTATACACTTTCTTATGATATGTCAGCATATATTACACACAAAAATGTTATTTGCAGTCCATACGGACTGCAATGTAGTGCATTCCAAGGCTATTTGCAGTCCGTGACTTGAGCACGTGATAAAAGTATGTATGACTGACAGTCATCTTCATACGTACTCTATTGTTTCTTTCTTTCAGCAAATGGGTAGTGCAATTGCTGGGTAGTGCAAAAAATTGCCCCACCCACAAACCCTGATACGCACCTCCGCGAAAAATTCCTTTCATAAATGTGGTAAAACCTTTTTATGAATGTCAACGAAGTGCGCGTAAAAAATATTACAGTTACTGTGTCAGTTAGGGTTACTGTTATGGCTAGGGTCAGTTTAGTTTGACTTCTTAGCAGTAATAATTTGGTTGCGTTATGTATCGCCATCTGGTGAATGAAAATTTAACAGAAAATCGCCGTGCGGACTGCAAATAGCCTAGGGATGCACTAAACTGCAGTCCGTATGGACTGCAAATAAGGACATATGAAGTTTAGTGATATGCATTGGAAATGCATTGGAAATTCCCGTGCAATGCATTGGTTGCATTAATATGCATATGTATTCATACGCTTAAAGTAATTGGAATTTGTTGACAATCGTCACATTATGTACGTTTCTTAGACATTTGTTCACTACGTTGTAATTTAACAAACCAATTAATTAAATGATTTTATATGCATACCCCACCCCATACTTTTAAAATAAAGAATGTTGTTGTTGTTGACTTCTCAAAACGGCCTCAATGCACCGGATTCCAACACTTGGTTGATAATTTCAATCCCTGGTTGATCCACACTTTAAGTCCTCCATGGAAAGTCATACTCTAGTATCACACTAATAAGTTATTTTTTCGATTTTGTAATTTTATATTTAAGCCAAAGTAATGGCGTGGCATCACCGATCATTACTGAAGAATGAAGACTGCAAATGGTGCAAACACAATCGAGTGATTACTGTTATATTTATGCCAAGGTAACGGCGTGGCATCACCGATCTTATTGAAACACAGAAAAAACTGTAAAAGCTGCAGCCGATCATCCAGATGTATGGAAGCCAAGGTAACGGCGTGGCCCCACCAGTCTACGCTATGCGGTCTATGCTTGCAGTGTCGCAGTGGCCTAGCGGTAACATGCCTGACTGCGGTGTGAGAGGACCCAGGTTCGAATCTCACCGCGGGCGGTTGTGTTTATCACGACAGC
>Ga0209780_1002234_pt1 | contig 13585 bp, 8 predicted proteins | sample WorMetexBAHAMAS2_FD_187384 | JGI IMG/M metagenome (GOLD analysis project Ga0209780, IMG submission 187384) | Marine gutless worms symbiont microbial communities from Max Planck institute for Marine Microbiology, Germany - Inanidrilus exumae... | ecosystem: Host-associated > Annelida > Digestive... | reverse complement strand
TCCAGTAATGCAATTGGGAGTTTCCTCTTCATAAGTTTTATAAGTAAGGCTTGATGATTTACTTTGTCAAATGCTTTACTGAGATCTATACTGCACAATTTGACTGTGTTACCACCTTTAATAAAGCGGTCAACTACCTGACGGACAGTAAAAATTGCATGATTGCAGTATTTAGTTACTGATATTTGAAATTGAAATACATATATCTGTATTTAAATACAGATATCTCTATTATAATATTGATATCTGTAATTAACTACAGATATCTGTATTTAGAATATAGGTATCTGTTTTGAAATACAGATATCTGCAATTGAAATAGAGATATCTTTAATTTAAGTACACATATCTGTAATTGCATGCACAATTACAGATATGTTTAATTAAATTGAAGATATATCCATTACATATCTGTAATTAATTACATATCTGTAATTGTACACGCAATTACAGATATCTGTAATTAAATTAAAGATATCTCTATTTCAATTACAGATATATGTATTTATATACAGACATTTGTATTTAAATGTAGATATCTACAATTGTGTATTAAATGTGAAAACGGCTTGCCATAATTTGACGACTACATTCAGCCTTTACTGAGATATCACTGGGGCCCCAAAATTTAAAATGTGTCACGTGGCCCTGACCACGCCCCTTTAAGGGTGATTTGTAATCCATATGCTGGGACTTGACATACGCTATCTGTATACAATATTTGACAACACACTAGGTTCAGCCGTTCTAAAGATATAGTTGGTACCAACCAAAATTTTTATGGTTCACGTGACCTGACCACGCTCCTTTCGTGGATGTTTTGTCATGCCCACCCGCATGTAAACATTACCGTAGAGATGCGCCGACGTAAACGTCACGCTAGATATGCGCCGTTCGTGGAATATCGCGCGGCGTGTGGATGTAGGATCGGCATGTGTGGATAGAGGTCAGTCTCCACTGACGTACTTGTTTAAAGGGTTACTCGTGGAACTTAACTAAATTATCGACAGCTTTTGAAAATTTGGCGGGTACAACCCTCGTGTCCTAGATACATGATTGATCAGTATTCTGTAAAGTTTCGTAAGTTTCGCCGTTTTGTAACAACGTGTAAGGCCCATAACTGACACATATAAAACAGCAAAAATTCTTTTCGGCACGACAAGGGCCTTGGATATAATACACAGTTCTTATTATATCCACGGCCCTTGATGCGGTTATGAGTACGAATCCCTGCAATATGGTGCCATCTTGGATTTTTATTTTTTAAATTTTTTAACGGTGGGAAAGGTCAAGAGTGCAGAACCACGTCATTATGCCAAATTTTATCGAAATCGCTAAAACCGTGGTCAAGATACCGCAATTTTTGGATTTTTCCAAATGGCGGCTGCCGTTATCTTGGATTTTTAAATTTTTAAATTTTTAACGGTCGGACACGCCAAGAAGGTCGAACCACTTGACTGTGCCAAATTTCGACTAAATCGCTCGAATGTCGGCCGACATATGGTGATTTTTTGATATTCAAGATGGCGGCCGCCGCCATCCATGATTTTTGAAATTTCAGATTTTTAACGATTGGAACGGTCAAGAAGGTCGAACTGTGTCATCGGGCCAAATTTCGCTAAATCGCTTGAACTGTGGCCGAGATATGGTGATTTTTCGATTTTTCAAGATGGCGGCCGCCGCCATCTTGGATTTTGGAAATTTCAAATCTTTAACAGTGGGGACGGTCTAGAGGGTCAAGCTGCATCACTGTACCAAATGTCGTCGAAATCGCTCTAACCGCGGCCAAGATATTGCGATTTCTCGATTTTTCAAGATGGCGGCCGCCGCCATCTTCGGATTTTGGAAATTTCAAATTTTTAACGATGGGGACGGTCAAGAGGGTCGAACTACATCTCCATGCCACATTTTGTTGAAATCGGCACAACCGCGGCCGAGATATCGCGATTTATCGATTTTTCAAGATGGCGGCCGCCGCCATCTTGGATTTTAAAAATCTCAAATTTTTAACGGTCGGACGCGTCACAGGTGACGAACTGCGTCACTGCCAAATTTTGTCGAAATCGCTTGAAACGCGGCCGAGATATGTAAGTTTTAATATTATGCTAGTTTGGCTTGAAAATGCCTATTTACGCCCCTTTTTGGAGGGTTTTGGGGGCACATTTCCCCCAAATGATGTCACTTATCGTCCTAATTCCAAAAGGACCATCCTTGGGCGGAACCATGTCATTTGAGCCATAAACCGCGAAAATCGGTCGCGCGGTTCGAGCTGGGCGTTAATGCGAGAAAAAAGGACAGGACAGGACAGGACAGGAAAGGAAAAAGTCACAAAAGGGTTATATTTCACCTATTTGTGGAGAAACCCCCACTGAAGCGATGTACATGAAAATTTGTAAAATGGGTGATGTTCTCGACGTAATCACGTGTGCCAAGTTTCAAAATGAAATTGTCAGGGGTTACGATTTTACAGAGGGGTCAAATTTTTCGTTTTTCCTATTGATTTTGAATGGGCCTTACAACACAACAGTGCAGCCTGTGATGTAGCTTCAGGCGCAACTTTAAATTTATAGTCTTAATACTGTTAAAATTCTTCGGGTGAGCATGTGTTTGCGCAGGTGGGCGAATTTCACTATTACCGCGATCAGCTGTGGACAGCACCTGAACTGCTGCGTATGACAACTCGACCTATCAACGGAACTCAGAAAGCTGACTTGTACAGCTTCGCTATCATCCTACAGGAGATCATGTTTAGAGCGGAGCCGTACTTTATCGACTTAGATCCTCCAGAATGTATGTAGTTGGCGACACTACAGATATTTACCATAACTGTTACATCATTCCCTGTTTAACATCTAGACCTGCCTGTTAAACAAATCCTTTCTACCGTATAGACCTCTCTCTCCTTTAGCACTGCCAGCACGGTATAATATCCGGACCGTATCTTAATTCTGAGCTATATCAGTTGTTTTGTTGTTAGTTCTTTTTCTTAGTTTTTTTCTGTCTGGTTCCGTGCAGTAGATTAAGCGGGTTACCCGCCCGCTTTTGGGCGCACATATTTCCGTTATCGTTTTCTGATCATGGTAAAGCATGCTAGCCGTTGAAATCTTTCACATTCACAAAATGCGTAGGAATACCCACTTTTTGTGGCTTCGTAGTAATTTTCATACGTTTGATCACTTAGCCAATGCACAAAACAGACAGCTGATCTGGCGTGGTAGAGCGTTGTAGTGACCATGTGAACATGTCGTGATGGTGCACATCATTAACTAACGATGATTGTATTAATATAATCATATGCATTATATCATATGTTGGTTGTATTGACTACAATGTCGGGTAGGACGTAAAACCTTAATCAATCGATATAGGTGTTTTCATTGAAATATTAGTTTTACATATTATTGTATCGTGTATTATGTAGTGATCGTGGATAGAGTCAGAGACACTTGTGCTCCGTTCTACCGACCTCCACTTCCCCAGCAAGAGTCTGAGGGCGTGCATCCAGGCGTTTTGACTGTGATGAAACAATGCTGGGCTGAAGAACCGTCTGAGAGACCTTCGTTTAATGAAATCGCCAAAGCTTTCAAGTTCATGAACAAAGGAAAGTAAGAGTTACTTTCTGTTACGAAAGCATATTTTGCGAATTCATTTGATATTGGTTTCAGCATAAAATATTCAGTAATCTACAAGGCTTCGCAGCATACTGGCACATCATCATGTCTTGCAAAACTTCTTAACATTAAGATTTAAAAGATCAAGATTAAGACAGGAAATTTGTATTGCGCCTTGTAATGTGTGCGATACTTATCTCTAAAGAGCTCCAGTATGGCATGTGTTAATTAGGGTTTTACATGTCACCCACATGTTTATCCACGACAGGAATGAGCCATTCTGTGTTTACTTTCCAGCCACAGCGCATCACCGCACTTTGGCCGGTACTCATTTCCCGTCCCATACAGGGTAGGAGACTGAGTTGGCCAATGTGGTATTCCCGCCCGATGACAGTCACCCATCCCAGTAGGGCCTACTAATCACCCGACAGTGCGGCTGCCGTGAATTGAGTTCGATTCACGACCACCGAGTCGAAAGTCAACACCCTACCCAGCCACTTCTTAATCCGTATCAGTGGCCGTAGCTAGGCTATAAGATGTCGGGGTGTCAAAGCAAATTCTGCAGACGGCCTGTCAACTTAAATAACCACGATACGTATAATATGTCACATCCTGCATTACAGTTAAATGCAAGAAACATTGAAAACAACACAAAACAGTCCAACAACTGGCGTTTGGATGTGTAAAAATGTGCCAATATGCAGCAGTTGACACATACTTGAATAGCTTATCACTGACTACAGCGTAGCAAAATTATTCTGTGTTTCTGTCAATTCAGAACTGCGCTGTTCACAATTCAAACAACAAGCTCAGCTATCGTAGATTGACCGCGTGACACACTACATGTCGGTTTGAAATCTTGACTGCTGCACAGCTGTACGAACAAGTAGATCAGCTGTTGATGACAACCCGCGCGACGCGGTGCATCACGACAAACGGCAAATTTTTAAACAGTCATGTGACCATAACCACGCCCATTTTGTTAGTGATATGTTTTCCTGTTGCTAGAATTGATATAGCCTACCTGTGTACAAAATTTGACGACTTTAGGTTCACGTGACAGTGAGACGCCCCTTTCAGGGACACATTGTCGTCCGTAGGATGGGACTTGCAGGGGCGGATCCAAAGGGGGGGCCACGGGGCCATGGCCCCCCAAACCATGGATGAAAAATTAAAACTCAGCTGCCGCGCACACATGTTGGTACTGCAGCTACCATTAATGACCATAAAACAGCTCATAAACATAGCAGTTTAACGCCATTTCAGACATATGACAACACCAAAAAGCGTTCAGCTTCAGGGGGGCTTCGCCCCCCTGACCCCCTGACCAGGGGCTCTGACCCTGGACCCCGCTGGGGGCATAGCCCCCAGACCCCCATTATAGGCTCGCGCTCCGCGCTCGTCATATGGCCCCCTCCAATCTCTACTCCTGGATCCGCCCCTGGGGACTTGCTATGATCAACATGCACACCAAATCTGATGTCTCTAGCTTAAGCCGTTCCAGAGATATCTTACGGGAATTAAAAATTTAAAATGGTCACGTGACATGAACACGCCCATTTCAGGGACGGTTTGTCATCTGTAGGCTAGGACTTGCTACATTCAACTCACATACCAAATTTGAAGTGTCTACGATTAGTGCATCGAAGGTAAAAAAGGCAACGCCAAATGCGAAAATTCTCGTTTTGAGCCGCACTTTGGGGACAGGGGTAACGCACAGAATTCATCTATGGCTCGATTAAAAACGCATTGTCGACTTCCTATTAGCGATAATTGAACTTTTTCGCTAGCTTTCGTGGCTGAGGCACTATTAAGCGAAATCTGTCGAAATCGGCGTTTTTTAAAGGGTTGGGTCACTTTGATCGCAAATTTTACGTAGATGGAGATGTCGCCTGCAATCCGTCTATGGACCATTAGATAGAGGAATGATGTAGCTACAACGTTGCCGCTAGATGTTTTCACATAAAGAAACTTTGTAGCAAGCAGAAGTTGAATTTTACTGACAAAAACAGCAAAATCGCGTTTTGTGCCGCTTTTGGGGGACTTAGGGCCAAGTTAGGGGTAACGTACACGGTTCATCTATGGCTTGTTGGAAAGCGCGTGCATATGTTCGACTTTCTATTAGTGCTAATTGAACTTTTTGCGCCATCTCTGACGGTTGACGCGCTATGAGCGGATATTGGTCGAAATTGTGGTGTTCAAAAGGGGGGTGAGTCACTTTGAGCGCGAAATTCAGTGGGAAGGGGGTCATCCACCAATGACTGTTGGCATCAGAAAACTAGAGTCCCTGGGCTATCACGTGGAGTTGTTTGAGTGATCTTATGTTAAGTCGTTTTGATAAAAAAACGGCGTGTGTCAGACAGACAGATACACACAGACAGACACACAGACACACGATGTGATTCGTCGGTGAACACCAGTACTGGTGTACCAGTTGCTATTTACACGAACACTGCTAGGTCAGCGTCAGCCAACTAGGCCAACTCAGCCTTTCATCCTTCCGAAGTCGATGAATTGAGTAGTAAGCTATATCGGATGTGTACTGGCTCGTTCGGGTGGTGCCATATACTGCCATCTGGTGAATGCTTACGGAGTAAAGCCAGTATGGTGGTGTGGGTGGCAGGTATAAGCTGTGTGATCCCGTTAACACGTGTTATTCTGTAGCGCTTCGTGACTGCTTAGGCCGTAAGAACGCGCTATATAGGTACCTCATACTTTACTTTACAGAGGCGTTTCACCAAGCGGTTGCCAGGCCTGAAAGACCATTCCTATGATGAACGCTTGTAACTATTGAACTTAGAGAGATTAGAATTGCGTAGAATTTGGTCTGCTTTGTTTTGGTGTAATAAGATTGTTTTCGGACTAGTACGTGTAAACAAGGAGGAATTTTTCACATTACGCCTCAGCAGAACACGAGGTCATCCTTACAAACTTTTTAAGCATTTTAACAGTTGTTCAATAAGATCTACTTATTTCAGCGAGAGAGTCGTGAACGTTTGGAGTTGCTTATCGCCAGAAATGATTTATTTCAGCTCTCTGGCGAGTTTTAGAAGGTCTCTGGAAGCAACTGATTTAAATTTGTGTTTTGAAGGTTTTTACGGTTTAGATTTTATGGCTGCCTTAAGTACATAGTTTGGCTGTTAGTCTTGCCTTGTTGGTGTTTTGGTGCTTTTATGTACGTTATGTGTCAGTTCACGGCGAATGAAATACGAATACTTTACTTTTACAGGTGTTAGTTGATTTTCTGCCGATACTTGTATGTGTTTATGTTTATGTATAAAACATTATTTTATTTATTTAAAAATAAATCTTATGCGTTGCTACTCGCACCATCACCTCTGTACAGTAGACGTACAACTGTTTGGATACAGCCTACCGGTATTATAATCTCGTCTTTTGGGATGAAGCATTGGCCCAGCTAATAAACCAACGTGTGTGCGACCTATATAATCTGTGACGACGACCCCTGTTGTACATACGTTTAATTAAGTCAATTCAAACGTATTTTGTAGTTAGAAAATGTCGTACATTGTAGGAAGTTCGACATAATAGACAGCATGCTACATAAGTTAGAGAAATACGCTGACAGCCTGGAGAACATTGTTCAGCAGCGAACTGCAGACTTGATCTGCGAGAAACAGAAAACTGACATGTTACTGCATCGCATGCTGCCGCGGTAAGCTTTCCTCATTCATACCAGTTTTGGCGTAATATATACATAGGGTGAAGTGACGTTACAGTAATCTATGGTCACGATGCGATCTCCTTGTTGTAGGGTATGATGTCATACTGTGCGAAGTCAACTGGTCACGTTATTTGAATAAAATTCAATCAGTGCAGTTTAAGAAAAGTTTAGTGCTAGCCCCAGATCGGCGATCTGACTGTAAGTGCTGCAAAATGTTTACATTTCCTTGCACTACATCATGGCGGCCAGAACAGCTGGCATAGTTAGGAATGAATAAATTACGTCACTGTCACCCTATGTGGGCGGGCGAATATTGCATCATCTCAAGTCATTAGGCTACCACGCGGTCGATTTCGTAGCGTTCAAAGCCAAGAACCCGATGCGAGTGTGAAAGCATGTTACGTTATTGATTGCACTGCTACAGATAAACGAAATCACCGTAACTAAGAGAAAACAGTAAAAAAAACACCTAATATTTTATTCGGAAATATAAAGACCGTAAATTACAACTTTAAAATATTTTATGTTATATTTCAGCTAATAGCATTAAATAAATAAATAAAGTTATAAAGAATCTGTGGAACCAACGTCCGCTCAGAAAGGCTTGAGTATTACTACGTCCGGAAGTCAGCGGGAAGCCGTCGCGAGCAGGCACGGCTGTGAGTGACTGACAAATGACAATGTAGACACTAGAATCTAGACGAAAGACTATCATTGCACAGGGCTAGTGCACTTTTGTTTGGATTATTTTTGATGTGTGGATTATTTTTGATCTCAGTTTACACAATACATTGTAGAACAGTAGACGGACTGACATCCATCTGCACCATGCATTCCGGTAAAATCCAAATGGCTGCCATTTTTAATTTTTGTTAAAAATATTATCTTCAGAATGATATAAGATATCAATTCGAAATCTTGCATGCAAGTCATAATGGTCACCGTTTTGGGGTATTCAGCATAAAGCGTTTGGAACCATCAAATAACCATAACTCTGATTGATTGCTGATGTGCTTTGCAGAAAGTTCAGATGAGTTGTTGTGTTAGCTGACACTACAAAAAATCGCATTGATCAAGAGCTCTATATGCCTACTGCCCCCTGATTGAATAAATTTTGCCTGGATTTGATCGAGACACGCGTACTTGATCGGCAGAGTTAAGGTCGACACACACACTACCCGTGTTCACGGGCGTCAGTTGATACTACCCGTAAACACAGCCGTCTTTACAGGCCCTGTTAACGGGCGTGAAAAGCGTTGCCCGTAAACACGGTCCTTCAACAAGGGTGTCCAAAATGACGACCGTATTAAAAATTTCACGGGCCGATTCGACCCTTAGGCTATGTTCATTGTATAGATGTCACAGCAAAAGTATCTCGGCCAGCGGGTACATCAATCAGCAGCATATTTTACATCGTTCAGCAATGGTTCAAAATATTTCGTCTTGACTTTTTTTAAAAAAACGGCGTATTTAAACATTCCAGAACGTTGTAAATGATCATAATGATTTGCATGCAAAGATTTCCATTTCATATTATATATCGTTTCATATATTCCTGAATTACCGATATGTCTATTATTATTTATTATTACGCCCGTAGGCAGCACATACAAAAAATAAAATATATACTGCATAAAAACATACAACCATAATACATTTATGGCACCGGCTACTCCATCTGGTTGCAGTAAATAGGCCTATAGGGTCGGTGCACTACAACATTTACATTTATACTTTTTAAAATAAATATTATTTTTAATACTAGAATCGGACAAAGTTTGCTCAGATTACAAGTAAAATTATAAGGATCGTTTGAGACACACCGTGTATATGTCGTTTTATAGTTACGTGGTGGACGAACTGAAAGCTGGACGTAGTGTCGCTCCGCAGATATATGGTAGCGTAACGATCTACTTCTCTGATATCGTCGGGTTCACAGCGTTGTCGTCTGAAAGTAGTCCGATACAGATCGTAGAACTGTTGAATGATCTCTACAGCACGTTCGACGACATCGTCTCACGTTACGACGTCTACAAAGTACGTCTTGTAACACTGCACCATGCAATGAAACACCAGCGACATCTATAATCACATTGTCATCATCACATCACACGGAGTAAACGGAAACAGGCCTCAAAGGCCTTTATATTTATTTTTTTTATTTAAAAAATAAGTAGCAAAGGGCCCAACAGCCACTGACATGCTACTAAAACACATGCACAATACAATACAGTACAAAAAATTAAAAAATGAAAAGAAAAATGCTATAGCAATAAAATCGTTACATAATAGTTAAAAATCTGTCAAGTTCCCAACAGGTACATGGTTGCGCGAAAAAGACGTCATGATCTTCAAAATCAATCAAAGAAAAACCTTACTCGGGAAAATTGATTCGCCTAGACCACCCACGTCGTTGAATCGAATTATCGAAATCAAATTTTGCATGGGGGTAGTTTTTGGACTTAGTTCTAAGTTTTAAGTTTCGTCAAAATTGGTTAAGCGGCTTGCGATATGTGGGGGAAGGGGGTTCAAATTTGCGCTCTCCCACTGCTTTGGCCATTGCCGTATACAACAGTCATGACGTTAAACAGTCTGCATTTTAACTTTTACCCAAAAGTGTCCCAAACGACTTATCCAAATATATTTTGAGAAATTGAACTATAAAAGTTTGTATGTGGTCAGGTTGAGACAATCGGAGACGCGTACATGGTTGTGAGTGGATTGCCGAAACCCAACGAAGGACGACACATCGCTGAGATCTGCAGCATGGCTCTCAATTTTCTTGACGAAGTTTCGCGCTTCACGATGCGTCATCGTCCTGATGAGACGCTTAAACTACGCATCGGAATACACACCGGACCTTGTGCGGCAGGTACTTCGAGACCTCGTATTCTCAGTACCTGTTAGAGCAAAATGGTCTTTCTGATCATGTTGATCATGTGTGCATTGTTACCTGTAATGAGTATGAATTTGTCAATTTTTCAGTTAATAGTTTTTCAGAATTTTGCTAAGTGATGGGGCCAGGCACAAGGCCCCTAAATGGCCTACATCACCGATTCAGGCCTACGGTAAGATGCTAGAAGATACTTTTTCTCAAATAGGCCTATACGGCGTACAGTAATTATAATGATAAGACACTTCACTACTAAACGATTGCTGTCTGTAAGCCTGTGAATATAATGCCACGTATAATAATGATATCCTTTGCTTCCTTTGACTCTATATTATCCAACTTTTCACGGCACCAAATAGCCTATAATGTGCTGGTGTTTCATAAAGAAACTACTCAATCACTCAGTCAGGACGTATAAAGGCGAGCTGTCTACAACGGGCGCTGTCTGTCTGTGTTTGTCTGTCTGTCGCCAAGTCGCTCACTGGCACAGCGCTGACTCGGTCATTTTCAAAGAAATGTGCTGTACCGTTGACGCTGCCGACGCCGCCACGACAGACCAGTCCGTCACCGCGAACACAGTCGGTCGCTGGACCAGCTTGAGCTGGCCGCCGTGGCGGTCGATGCGTCACTAGTCGTCGTGGCGTGACGGCCATTCGACCACGATTAGGGCAAGAACCGGCCGAGTCATAATGAGCTTTCTTCTGGAGAACGTCTTTTTGGGAAACGTCTTACCGGGAAAGTGACTTTCCGGGAAATGACAGTAGACCTTTACGGCATTACGGCATGTTAGTGACCTTCGGATTCTTTGTCTTTTTTCAATGAAATATAAATACAAATATAAATAAAACCGTTGGCAACTTGCATGATATAAGGTCGGAAAAGCAACCATTGTGTACCAGGTGTAAGTTCTAGTGAGCTCACACGTCTTGTGCAGTGATGTGTTCATTACCGTACAGATTAGTATACATAGTCTCGTTGAAGTCACAAAACCGGTTCTGTTCTGTGTAAAATGCGGATCAACAAAGTACACACACCGTCTCGATGCAGCCACGTGCGCCGTGTAACGTCTGTACAGGAGTGGTGGGACATGCAATGCCAAGATACTGTCTTTTTGGCGACACCGTGAACGTCGCTTCGCGCATGGAATCAACTGGAGAAGGTCAGCTTGATGCAGTCGATGCATCTGTTAATTTAACAAACGTCTTTGTAAGAATGATTAGCGTTTATACTGTACAGTAAGCAAGGGGCTTAGCTGTCGCAAAGCGACCGCGCGACCTTCATATCAGAAGAAGATTTTACCATTTTACCGTGCGACGCGGAGCGTTTATATTCCGAAATTGTGTAAAATTTTCAGTTTGGGCCCTCACGTCACCACAAAAAAACATCGAGCTTTTTCGTTCCCCGGTGGCGCTCGGAGTTTCAGCCTCACCTAACTCGGCATGGTAATAGAGGAGATCCACACTGTTCTTGTGTCTGGGAAACGTGTTCGCATCCGACATAAAGTTTTGCCACAAGGGGACGCTGACAATTTCGGGGAAAACGCACTTCTAACCTTAAAGCCACATAACTCCGAACCCCTTGAGCAAATCCGCCCAAAATTCACATTTCACCGAACATATAGCTTCCCACAAATCCTGAAAATTGCGTGAAAATTGCCCAAGGGATATGCCGAAATTGCTTAAATTTTTAGTTTTGGGGCACACGCCTCCACCCCTGCACCAGTGAAAGTGAAAGTTGGCGTGGAGGAGTCGCCCTGTGGTGACTCATCTACGCCAAATTTCACCCCCTGTCGGTAAAAAGGGCTACACTTGGCCATTGCTACGTTATGTAAAAAGGACCTGTATCACCACGTTAAAACGTTGCTATTTCCCCGTAAACTTACTCGAAATTAAGGACTGCAAGTTTTCGTCCGTTTGTCTGTAACATCTGTTGTCAATAGCGCGACCCTTCAGGTTGTTGATAACAAGTGTCCATCTTTAGTTTACAGCAATTGATGTTCACTGCTCAAGAGGAAGTTCTGCTGTCTCCGTACGCGGAGTACAAGATAGAATAGAAATTACTTTATCAACATTTAGTATATGGCGCTACCGACCTCGTATGCTGCAGCTCGGTGTAAATGTAAGTGTAAGATCTCATGCATAAGCAGATGAATATATTTCCGAAAGTAGGATTATTTCAATAGTGCTCTGGGTATGAACTTTCTGAGTGCCTTTTAGCTGTTAATGTTTTAGCTCTGAAGATTCATATGAGCGAGAACGCGCACGAGGCTGTCGAGGCGTTTCCAGAATTCATCACCGAGTTCCGTGGTGAAATCCCAATCAAGGTCAAGTACATATTATTTTCGTTTTTTGGCGTCATGCCGGCTACGGCTTGACCGTCTATGTGATCTCATCTGTCTGTTACGAAATTGCACCATGCATTAACGGAAGCACACCTCGATAATTTTTTTGCATGCGATTGTCTGTATACCAAAGCGCAATCAGATATTCCCACGATTTTCTGGCGATATCCGAAGGGAAAATTGGTATTTTGGGGCGATTTTTTGGGCATGACGCCATTTCTCTGCGACAGCTGAGCTCTTGTATTTTCACATATAAGGCCTAGTAGAAGTTTTTAAATAAAAATGTTCTTATTTGATAATAAAAACGTGAACTGTGATGAATCAGTGTGATGAGCGATATTTACACACAACTTCGTACTACACCTCTGACCGAACAAATAACGATGAAATAAAGATCGCTAATGTATTGTAGCAAATGTCTTCATTTTCTGAAGCACTTGGAGCGTTGGAGTGCAGCATTAATGTGTAAAAGAACGTTACCGCATTTTTAGTTTTCGTTCTCGTTCACGAATATAACACTGACTCATACGCAATGTCTCTGTGTGATGCTTATAGGGCAAAGGAGTGATGGCAACGTACTGGCTGATCGACAAAGATTCAAGCAAGGCTAACGGATTAATAAATGTTGCTTAATACTGACTTTGTAGTGAACCTACTGGTTGTTGACTTTAACTGTTGTGGGTACAGTACGCGTCTCTCGGTGTTGTGTTATTTCGTGCACGTCATTATGCATTCACCAGTAGTGAACTGAATAAAGAACTAGACGGATTGCAGTGTATCTGGAGACACACTGCAATATAGGCTCGAAGAGAACGTTTCCCACCTGCGTACTCAACAGGTGACACATACTTTTTACTTATTTATTGACGCACAACCTGCTTAGTTCCTGCCTAGGAGGATAGAATAGATAACACTGGAGTGACGAAGTGGCCATACGCTATTGGCTGGTGCTGATGGTGCAGCTACGATCGTATGGTACCGGCCATTTTTCGTAAGCACACGTAGAAGCGGCAAGAATATATAGCAATGAAGAACAGGAATAGCAATAACAATAA
>Ga0209780_1002233_pt1 | contig 13586 bp, 10 predicted proteins | sample WorMetexBAHAMAS2_FD_187384 | JGI IMG/M metagenome (GOLD analysis project Ga0209780, IMG submission 187384) | Marine gutless worms symbiont microbial communities from Max Planck institute for Marine Microbiology, Germany - Inanidrilus exumae... | ecosystem: Host-associated > Annelida > Digestive... | reverse complement strand
TTCTAAAGGGGATCCAGGGGTGTCACCCCCAGGAAATTTCTGAAAGCCTAGATGCCTGTAGGTGAGTTTTTTATAGCATTTTGTGCACTATAATGTTTTTAGCGCAAAGCCAGTTTCGTCCTAAACAAAAAAATGTTTCAACGGGAGTTGACCTAATAAACTGCAAAGACTCGACAATTGACAAAATCATGACGAATCGTAAGTATAAGGACCAGTTCGCCAACAGAGGTGTCCCATTTTACTGACATTTTAGACCGGCTAATATCTCTCAAGCCAACATGGGCCATGGCTTGTTTGAAGCAATTTGATACCCATTTGCAAGTTTATAACTTAGTAGTTTTTGGATAGCAGATGGGGTTGCAACTGAATTGTTTAATCTACAATATTAAACCATGCATTCTTCAGTGTCCCATAATCCCACTGCAATTCAAGAGGCACGCAAAACATAAGCGTAATTCCATAATTCTGTAACTTTCGCCATAAAAATAACCATCTATATAATAAGAAACGACCGCATGCATACAGACGTGTGTGCAGTACTGACTAAAAGTAGACAGGAATTCGAAACATGTCATGTCAACTGAACTTAGTGCTAGAGGACACATAGGAACGCAACAGTCAAGAAGAGCAGTGCACTGTGCTGTGCACTGAGTATTGACTCTGAGAATATTCTATCAGTGACAACTGTACAATTACGATCCAACCAAAAAAAATCATACTAAAATAATTTTAAGTGTTCCATTTTTTCCTATGGGTGCACTGCAACCATCGACCTTCCGTCTATGGCACCCACAGCACCTGGTAAGTTGGCGCCTATAGCGTCCGTACATCTCTGGTCATTTATATTCATTACACCATACGATATAAAAAAAATTTGCATTAAAACTACGATTAACACCCATGAATTAAAACAATCGCACGATTAACGTAAATAAAAATATCACTCGTTATATTTCTGTTACAATATCAAGTATGCATTACTACCGTTATTTCTTCCGCCATCTTGCCCTCGGTTTCTAGAAACAAGTTCACAACATTAATTTGCACTATTTGTGACATACATTTACAACTACTACACCATAAATCAACATAACCATGACACCTTACATGCTAATGCAAGCAATTGTAAATGCAACTAACCAAAATAATAGGAAAACTAAATTATGATTAACTTCTGTAATCCTAATACCAACAACTTCATCAGTGAGGACTGACCTATATCCACACATAACGACCTACGTCCACACGCCAAACGATGTTTACAAACGGTGCATCTGTAGCTTGACGTTTACGGTGGGTACGGTTCTATAACCTAAACCATACTTCCTGGTAGCTGGCCAATTCATCAGATTTTGGGCTCCTAGGGCAGCAAAGTTCCCCAAAATGAAAGATTCCCTGCACAGGATGCCGATGAACCACAATTGAAAATTTAAAGCCGCTGGCTTTATCTTCGGCGGGAAAATCCTTAACCGTAAAAACACACACACAAAAGTACAAACAAACGAACAGTAACTGATATATCCACAACTCACTTATCGGCATATGCAGATAATAAATAGTTGTTATTGAAAATTGTGTAAGTGTATGTTATGGGTATAACGACACACAAACGTACATAGTATTGTTACATATGATTAATCTGAGTAAACATGTGATCTGTTGCATTTTTATACGCGCTACATTATGCTAACACAAATATTAGCCGTGGTCGAGTATCTGTGTCTCTGTTACAAGCCAGTATTGTGTCAAAACGGCTAAACGTAGGATCCCACAAACAACGTCACGTGATAGCAAAGGGACTCTTAGTGTTTTACGCCCCTAAAATGTACGCCCAAACATATATCGTCTCAGATGGTGAATAAATGTTCGACGAATCGCACTTGAAAAGGCTTACAATAGGTGACTGACCTCAAGGTCGTTCAAGGTCATTGGAAATGGTACACTTTGATAGGCCATACGACATTTGCCATTAAATGTGACCCACCTGGCAAAAAAGTTAAATTAGCACTAATAGGAAGATGACCACACACTTTCCAATGAGCCATACATGAATCGTGTACGATACTCCTAAGTCCCCCAAAGGGTGGTGCAAAACGCGATTTTGCTGTTTTTGCAAATAAAATTTAGTTTCTGTCAAAAGAAGTCTGCTACAAAGTTACTTTATGTGAAAACTTCAAGACGTAGAGTTGCAGCTGCATCCTTTGTTTATCTAATGGTCCACTGGTGGACTGCGGGTGACGTTCCCAATCCCATCTAACTGAAAGTTGTGCTCAAACTGACTCACTCCTTCAGCAAATGCCAATTTCAACAGATTTCACTTAACAGTGCCTCAGCCGTGAGAGCTAGCAAAAACAGTTCAATAATTACTAACAGGATGTTGACAATGCGCTTTACATCCAGCAATAGATGAACGTTGTGTCTCCTAAAGGGTGGCTGAAAATAATAATTTTTACATTTGGCATTGCCTTTGATATATTCATTGCAAGTAATCGTAGACCCTTTAAATTTAGTATGTGGGTTGAACATAGTAAATCCCAGCCTACAGATGACAAACCGTCTCTGAAAAAGGCGTGGTCACATCACGTGACCCATTTTAAACTTCTAGTCCCCCAAGGTATATCTGGCACGACCTAAGCTAGAGACTTCAAATTTGGTGTGCATGTTGATCATAGCAAGTCCTGGCTTACAGATGACAAACTGTCCTTGAAAGGGGTGTAGTCACTGTCATGTGACGTCTAACTTTTGGAAAGTAAGCGATAATATCTCGAAAACGGTACAAGATAGTCTTGTAGTTTCTATTAAATTTGAACAGGAAGTCATATGTGCTCTATCGAATAGTTATGTTTGCCGACGAACTCGGATGACTCCTAACTACCTTAAGCCACCTCAATGTCTACATTTTGCATTGTTTTATGCATTTTCATAGTTTTTGATTGCAAAGACTTCAAATTTGATTCACAGGTTCAATGAGCAAGTTACAGTCTACAGAGAACAAACTATCCTTAAAAGGTTATCTAATCCATTAAAAAACTTTGGAAGCTTCAATCTTATCACTGGAACGGCTAAACCTAAAGTTGTCAAATTTTGTATACAGGTAGTCAATAGTAATTTTAACAAAACGATTACGTATCACCTACAAAAGGGGTGTAATTATCGTCACGTGACTGTTTCAAAAATTTTGTCCTTTGGTGTGATGTAGCGTATCACGCGGGTTCATCATTGACAGCCGAGCTACTTGTTCGATTTGTGGCAGTGTCAGACTACAAAAATTAAGCACTATATTCGAAGATACGCATTGCACATAAATAAGACAAGCAGTCTGAGACATAAATACGAAACGCTTTCACTTCATTGTTGTTTTGAACGTTGTAGATAAATATAAGTAACTCACTGCTTTATGTAAGCTGCTTTATGTAGGTCTATGGAGACCACTAACATTATCTATAGAAATCATTATGTACTGTGTGTAAAAAAACAGAGGCCAGAATCTTTTTGCATCTAACTTTATCAAACACTGACCTTTCACTATCAAATGGAGTAAATCTATAATAAAGTTTAATCCATCTAGCTGCTTTAGTGCAATATTGGTCGGTAACAGACAGTATGGCATAGCACAACTGTGCTATTATTAGGGCTACACGTGCCTTTTTTGTTTAAAACTGAAAGCACACTTATTTTAACAATCAAATAGAGACATCATTTGATAATTATTTATTGTAATATGCCCTAATGGACTTTGCGTTTTTTCACTTAGGCCATTACAAATACTTTTCTAATGACAAGTAGTGCATTGTAATGCAATGCATTTTAAAAACGAACTTCAGCATTCAAATGGTCAATATGATTTTTTTATTTACAATAAGGTATTACAGGATAGGAGATATAATACTTACCAATAGCAGCTGATAGCAGCTGATCGTCATTTAGCTCCCCTATATCCTACACATAAACCACAATATACATCAAAATTGTATGTAAATATTGATAAGTTACTAGTGAACACACATATTAACTAGCATGCTACAGCATATATTTAACCAAATATTTCTCATGTCAACGTTACAAATCTGCTAATGTCTATTATGCACCATCATTTTGTCACACACATACATTAATTGGCTAATCGCTAATGCAGTAATTGAAATTTTAATACGGTACAATACGGGAGATTAACGTGTGCTCGAAAGCTGACAAGACAGGCAGCCTAATCTAGCGCACAAAACAAATAAAAAATAAAGAAAACTAGAAGGCTGTATTGTGTTGAATAAACACCATACAGTATTCGCCCAAAGCGGTCTGCTATACGCAACAGGTGTTTCTCTGGGCCCACCAGGTGTCGACACAAACGACATCGCAAATGCTTCAGCCATTTTTGCACGGCTCACTAGGTGACAGACCGACTAACAGACAGACATACCACGCTACTCAGTCGGTAATAATAGGCGTAGCGCATAGTAGAGTAGTCAAATTCTGTTATTGTCTACAGCCCGGTACGGACTAGCCGTCTGTCCGGGCCAGACGGGCAGCCCGGATGTTAGGGCCGAACGTCAGGGAGCACTTTTTTGCTCCTGGACGTCCGGTCCTGACGTCCGGGCCGCCCGTCCGGCTAGTCCGTACCGATACCCGTCGTAGGCGCTGGACATCCGGGCCGTCCAGCTAATAAGCATTGTCGTGCAATGCTTTTTTTGCTGGATGGCCGGGACGTCCGGGTAGTGCATACTGGTCACCCAGATGAGCGGCCGCGCAGATCCCTCGGCGACCAATCGGAATTTTTGTATCATTCTGTGCTGCACTGCATAGTTCTTGACCAGGGATGGCAGTGTAATGGGTGTTTGCTAAAGGCACGTATGTCTGTCTGTCCGTCGGTCTGTCTGTTACACAATGTAACTATCCTCGAAAAACAAGACATATAAGTATCGGGTCTTTCCATTGCGACCCATCTTTCTGCATCAGGCACTAATTTGGAGTGACAGCAGTTGACCCTTTTCCCCTCACTTTTCCCCATTAAGTGACGCACTCGTTCGCGTTTGCCACATGCAGTGCACCGTCACCCATATGCAATGCGCACACTGTCACCCATACGTCGCTCCGCTGGCCATTTTCAATACTTGCTTGGCTTGTTAGCAACGTAACGACGTGCCCAGACCACTTGTACGCAGTGTACACTGTAACTTGCTCATTGAACCTGTGAATCAGGAGCAATGACTTTGAATTGATTTTGATTGCAAAAATGTAAACTAGGCATCCTGTAGGGAACCACTGAGCCATAAGTTTTCGACATCTATAGTCATTGCAAAGTTATGACAGCCTGAAGTCGCAAATCCTGTGACTTTTAAAAACAATTTGTGCGTTTTTGGAAAAAGACCCTTGCGTTAAAATTTTCAAAAGTTCATTCCAAAAGTTTCATTGCTTCACTGATTGACGTTCTTGTGTTGAAATGTCTGACGTGAAATCGTGGGTTATTCACCTCACAAAAAAAATTCAGCTTTCTTCAAACTGTCACTACTGCACAGATTGTGCCTATATTTGCCAGAACCAGCTTCCAACATTTGGCTTAAAATGTTCGAAATTTCATTCAAATCGGTTCAATTTCAGTGGAGTTATAGCCGAACGCATGAAGGCCCTTAGAGTATTTGCAATATTTGCCCAAATGCTTTCCAACGAATAACAAAATTAGGTAATTTACGTGTCTACTTACCAACAAATGTTTCAGCCGGTTGACTTCTTCCTACAACAACGAATCATAATCAACCAATGACTCCTGCACATTATTGGTACTACACTACATTTTGCCACTAAAGCAAATGTCTGATTCATTAAGCTAAGGTTTTACATCTCACCCTACATAAAACAGGTCATTTCAGACACGTTATACTCAGAAATCTCATTGCTAAGTACTGAAAATTAAATCTAACACACCAAAATGAACATGCATCTATAATATAAAACAAAACATAAACAAAGTCATATTTGGTTATCTTTAAGACCTCCGGTTTAGAAATAAACAAGTTTATTCTCAAACAAATAGTTAAATAAGAAAGTAAATAAGCAGAAAGTATGAAAGGAAACTAAGCAAACGAAGAATTTACATAATGATAAAAGCGACCAAATGAATCAGGGAATATTACATCTCCGAGCCCATATGGCACTCGTTAAACTGAAATGATTCATTGATGTAAATAGTCATTTTATTTATAAATATTAAAATTGTAGCAGTAGTGGATAAAACGCTCTACATTATCTGTCAACAAGAAACTGTGATATTTCAGTAATGGCTGGACTGACCATACAAAAGTTGGCATGGTAGCTTAAATTTATTCTAAGAACCGCATTAATCAGTAAAATTTCTACTCTTTTTGAAACCCATGGTGGTGGACAACTGTCAGATTGAAGACCACTAGAGTATCATAATACAACAACGAAATATCTAATCGTTACGGAATTTGCCAAAATGATGCATATTAGTGGAGTTAACCTTATTTGTCATTAAAAATTAGAATTGTAAAAATGTAAAATCACAGAACACCTTCAGTTTCAAAATCAACAAATTGCTATATCTCAAGAATGATTATACCACCAGTCAAAAAGTGTGGTAGAGTGATCCACACTATCCACTTAACGCTATCAGCTGTTTAAATTATGAACTTTCAACAATCCAAGATAGTATATTGGTCACAATCTGAAAATTGTAAACTCTCCATATCTGTGGAATACTCTGCATACTGACTCTATTATTGGTAGAGGTTATTAAAAATTTAATGCCTAGAAATTGAAAATGGCAAACAGCCACCATTTTCAAAACTGTTAAATTGACATATCTCAATAATGATGCAACCGCTCACCAAAAAATTCTTTAAGTTGACACACATTGCCCATTTAACCCTAACTATTTCTAAAATGCTAAATTTTTAGTAATCCAATCATGATCACTATTTTCAAAATTGAACAATCATCATAATTTTATCAATAATTTAACTAGTCGACATGAAATCTGATGCAGCAACACGTGTTATTTCTGTGAATTTTATTATGGCAAGCAATATACTATATATAATATTTTAACTACTAAAACTGCAAAGAAGCATACAAATAAAACTGCCTTCATTAGCCCCGTGAAAGCGAGGGAATATGTATTCACCGGCATTGGTTTGTCTGTGTGTGTGCGTCTGTGACCACGAAAATTAAAAAATTGTGGATGGATTTGCACCAAATTTTATGTGAAGGTTCCTAGGCAAAAAGGGAAGACCAAGTTCGTGTTTCATTACAATTGGCAGAAGGATGTGGAAGTAACGGTCAAAAAACTCTGTAAACCGGCGATTGTTTACAAAATAGCTCTGTCAGAAAACTTGGAAACTAGCGGGCTGCAAAATTGTAATGGTGGCAAGTGTTACCGAGTGTTGGCGAGAAAAACGCTTTCACGGGTATTTGTACTCTCTCAGAGTACTTTCCATCTAGTTTTCTCTTTATTGCAAAAACTATTACTTTGAAATAACGAGAAACAACTTAACATGCACAGTTGAATATTTTTCTCTGTAGCACTGTAGCACAGCATTTTGACAAATAAATCGGCATATGGGAGGAAACACTGGTGACTGTTTTGGACTTGAAGATAGTCTTAGTGATGTCTACAGTATGAAACTTGGAAGAGTAACATTTTCAACAAACAACAATCAAAATAATAATTAAAGTCTTTATTTTCTACAGGAAACTAAAATAAACAATACAAAAGATTTCTTCAGAAACCTGTAGAATAAATGAAATAGTTAAATGGTAGAACATCTATGTAATAAAATTACACTATGTGCAATATAGTAGCAACAGCTTACAACTATGCATGCACGTGATATATTCTAAAAATAACAACATAAGTTAATAAGAGGGAAGTCACTAAAGTTTACACAAATTGCATCAACAATCTTTTTACTGCACAACGTCATGTTAGCACGCTATATACTGTCATCGTGTGTTAGTCTGTCTTTAAGTATGTCTGTCCGTTTGTTTGTATGTCTGTCGCTCACAAGCTGGCACTGTACCAAAATCACTAAACGATAGCCTATGGACTCTAGTTTTTTGATGCCAAAGATCGTGGCAAAAATTCTAACGGGGTCACCTCACCTCCTACAGAAGCATCAAATAGAGTTAGGACAGATTCAAATTTTGGCGATTTTCGACCAGCATCTCGATGCAAGACATGCACATAGTTACTATTGAAGACTAATAGAAACTCGTATGCACTCTACTGAATGGTGCTAATGTCTACTGATCTGGAATAAATCCTAATTATACCAAAACAGCCCATTTTCCGCATTTTATGTTCCTTTTCATATCGTCCTAGCCGGTGGAGGCAGAAATTTCAGATTTGGTAGGCATGTTGATCATACTAAGTCCTATTCCACACATGACAAATCATCCTTGAAAGGGGCGTGGTCAAGTTACGTTAACCATTTAAATTTTGGTGAGCACCATCATGGATCATGGTCATGTGATACATTTTAAATTGTGGGGCCTCCAATGATATCACTGAAATAGCGGCAGTTAGAATCATCAAACTTTATAGGCCTATGCAAATAAATTATATTAAATCCTAGCTTGCGGAAACAAAACATTCCGAAATAGGACGTGATCAAGAACACATAACCTATTTTCAATTTCAATGCCTATAATTATATGCCTGTCTCGGTGGCTCAGTGGGCTAATCCACACGAGCCACAGTGCGCTACTAGGCCTGACTGGCTGGCGACCTCGACTGGTCCGGGTTCAACTCCCGGGCTGGGCGTAAGTTTCTCAGCTAAGTTGGACTAATAGTAGGCATGCTTTGAGATTATCTCTCGGATAGGCACAGAGGGCCTGCCTGTGTCCTCTCTAAACTGTGATAGGCCATTACACTCAGGATTAGAGCGCCTGAGCTGTAATGAGTGCCGGCTGACTGATAACAGATAATAGCCACCCTATACGTACGCACCACACCGGGCCCGTTGCCCTGAGCCTGCTATGACCTTGCTGGGACGGCGGGTGGGTTCAGGCCGCACGTCGCCGTCAGGTGCACGGGCGTACTGGCTACTAGTGAAACGGTCAGCTGGGCTGGGCACTATAAATATACGGTACAAGCTCTCAAACACACTACATTACACGCACACATACACACATTTCACACACACACACACCGGGGATGCACATTGGGCCAGTACATGATACAGGCCTCAGCGCTGTACTATGGAGTAGCATACCAGCCACTGCTTCCATAGTCGCCCCACAGGAACTGAAACTGAACAACTGAACTGCCTATAATTATATCTCCAGCTCGACTGAAGTAAGAGTCGCCAAAGTTTGTATACAAGTAGAATATAACAAGTGCTAGCCTTACCATGATAGGCTATGCCCTAATGGGCGTGATCAGGGTCATCACATGACCCATTTATAAGAATGTTACTCACAGGTATATCTTTGGAATTAGCAAAGCTAGGCATTTCAAATGTCGTGTGCTGATGGATACAGAAGAATACTAGTGCATGATGTATTACTCTGAAACAGGATGTATTCAGAGTGATGCTCCGCAAATGTTGTCCGCTACACGTCAGTCAATTAATTCCACCTCTGCCGTTTCTGGGACAAACTGGAATAATGTCTTTTAGGAGGTGTGCGGACTATAATTTTGGCAGTTTTAAGATTGTGAAGGCTCAATTGATCGAGATAGATAAATAGGTCTGCTACTGTCACACTGACCCGAGTTTGATAAAACATAATAAAGATAGTAATAGTTGGATAAGAATTTTAAAATTTTGCTATAACAGTGTATGCATTTCAATACAATGATCACTGTACACTTACCGATTTTTTCTCTAGCAGTCTAGTCATACATGACATTTGTTGCCGCTGCTGAGCTTTCAGTCTGATTACTGTACTCTCAAGTGTAGCCAGATCTTCTTCCAGGCATTTCAGGTGCACTTGAAGTGCACCTGAAATGCCTCTGTCCGTCTGCTTTTTGTTCATCAGCATTTTCAATGCCGCAACATTCGTCTTCATGTTGTTCACCACCGACTGTATACACAAGCAACCAACAGGAACATTAAAAGACGGCCCTAAATATCTAAGCATATGATAGTTACTTATGTTAATCGACTTTTAAATCACTGCTATTTTTATTGCAAAAGTATTTCTCATTGAAACTTTCAATAATAATGTTACGTTAACAATGTTTCTAAAACAAAAAATGTTGGCAAAATAAGAAAGTAAAAATTAGTCCCGTAAGGAGACTGACGGTCGACTTCTGCTAGGGCATACTACGGCCGTCAGACGTGGTTAGGACCAAAGTTCGGAGGTCACGTGACAGAAAACGAGGACGAATTTCAAAAATCTGACTGGTTAAATTTTAGACATTGCCCCCTAATTTAAGAATCTGTGGTCATTTGTCAGCCCCCATTAGAAATGGGGGAGAAAATAGTTTGAAAATGGTCCAAAATGGTCGAATTTCCGACTTTCGTGGGCTCCTGACCTTGACCTTGGATCCGGGCATGGTCATTACCTTTTTCATCTCTCATCGAGTACTATCTGTATACCAAATTTCATCGAAATCGAAGTAACTTTTTGTGGATGGACGGACACACGGACGGAAATTTGCCACCCATAGTATTAGGTAGACTTCCAAAGTTTGAAAGTTGACCTAAAAATGTAAACATTAACAATTAATAATGGTTTTGAACTGTTTTATATGTACAACTGTACCACATTTACAACTTTAACACTTTGCACTGGTGCGGCTAAGAGCACGGAGAAAAGTTAAACATGAAAATGTAGTTATAGGCTATCTAAATGAACGACTGCTACAGCAATAAACATATGAAAGAATACAGTTTAGTAACTATAGTAGCAAAAAATGCCAACTAAGTTACATTAGCGATAAAACGATAATCAGCCTAATAGTAGTCTCATTACTTCCTTATTAGTAGTCTTTCTGTGTTGATGACACGATTTTCCTACGTGTTTTTTCTGGATTAAAACTTGTAAAAAGAACTTTGTAGTTAAACTAGGCTTATAGGCCTATTGCCGATTGTACTATCTAAATAAAGTACTGAAAAGCACTTCATTACATTAAAAAGCACATGCAAATACAAAAGAAAAATAAACTATAAGGACGACAATAACGAATGCTTCAGTTGCTTCAGAACTTCTTAATGTCCTTATTAATAACCTGCGCCCATATTATTCAATGTTTATGCAGCTGCAGCATAAAGCAGATAATTATTATAATACATATTTGATTTTATTCAGGCAATCTTGTAGGCAAAATAAGCAATTTGTACACAAACTGTCCAGGTAATACGCAAAATGTCTAGTAGACGAACTGTTGAAGTAAAAGGTGAAGTGTCTCGTAGGCCAAATGACAGTAGGTGAAATGACCAAACAGCAGGTGAACCGAAGTGTCCAGTCACTAGAGGGGGAGGAGGGGGACAGAGAGAGACTAACTGGCTCTTCGTTAGTCATATTCATAAACTCACAAAACCATCAATATACTATTACTTTATTCCATTAAGTGGCATGTAACAAAATGAAAGTATTGAAATTTTATCAGAATGTTACTTCCTTACAAAAAAAGTAAAATATTTTTCATTTACTTGGTTACAAGTAACAGTAAAGGTAAAGGCACCAAATTTACCCACAATGTGAAGCATAAAAATGGTTCAGCTTTGTATGGCAGTTCGCTCTACTCAGCTCTGGAGCATGGGCGTGGGCCAAATTAAGTGACACTAAAGTGACTTACTCGCTTACTACGTCATACTAAAGCATATTTTTAAAAAATTTCAATGATTTTTGAAATTACAGTCTCAGAAACGGCATCAACGCATTCAAATTCAGATTGTGTTATACTAGGGATAATCGGATGGGCATTTTATGGACTAGTCCGTTGAGCCCTAGGCCTTATTTCTGTTGCTGGTTGCATCATCTGCCAGTGAGGCTGCACAAAGTATATCACAAATCCGTATAAACAACACACTTCACTACCAAAAGGGTATGGGTAAAGGGAGACTCAAACTAGCCATTGTGCCATGGCACAGGCGCTCCCTTAGAAAAATAAAAATGAAAAATTCCTAAACGAAGGATTTCCGAAGTTACTTCATTACCCTATACGTATTTGTAACAACATTAACTCGAACCCGGCAGTGTTGCAGTTTATAGTGAACTAAATTATTTCACCGTTCATGTGCAGTGAAATACTTTAGTACACTAAAGTAAACACAAGGTGCCAAATGCAGGTGGGGTGGGTACAAATTGCATTTTTCTAATTCTAACCGGTCAAGAAGTCTCCGGCTCAAACGCCTTACCGCCAAAAATTTGTGTCTAGCTATCTGCCAGTATGGATATGATAGACCTAGAATGGCACCCCTACACTACTACTGATGGCAAAGCTCCTAAAACACCGCCAGTCTGACTCTGGGTAAAGTGCGAGGTGCATGTTTGCAAGGTGGTAATTTGCTAGATGTCATGTGAGATTTTTAGTGTAAGGCACAAAAAAATTGCGAGGGCCTAAATTGCAAGGTACACTATCCCGTCCTCCCATCTACATCAATACCTCCTAATGTTATTTTCTGTCTATACAGTCGGAAATCAACTGTAATAAGTCACTATTTTCAGTCCCCAAAAATGGAAATTTATAAGCATATATATGCTATTTTCCATGCACAAGGATGGAAATCTAGTTAAATTTTACTATTGTCCATCTGCGCTTTCACTTTTCTACCCACCAAAACACTATATCCATCATTTTATACTATCCTAAAGTAAACCCTTTTGTTCACTAAACAACTGAATGCATGATTAATTATATTATTTATCGACGTCGGTATGAAAACGTGCCAGAAAATTTATCATTTCTATGTCAGCTACTTCTTTTCAGTGTTCCACTTCTAAACATAAATCTAGGTTGGGTTAGATTTATGTTTACTGTTATGGTTAGGGTTACTTTAAGTTATTTTATTTCTTGGTTTTGACTGACATTAACACAATTGTTATTACGTATCAGTTTAGATGACAGGGGTCACCTGATATACAGTAGCGAGTTGTCCGGATGGCAAGTAGCCAAATATAAATGTAAATCTCCATCACTGTGGACGGAAAATAGCGTGCGAATATATGCTTATAGATTTCCATCCTCACGGACAAAAAACAGCCATCAGACACAATTATGAGACACAATTCTTATCATATATCAATTTACATGACAGGCAAACAACATCAATTGTACATTTCCGTTCATGCAGACAGAAAATAGTCAATACAGGCTTATAGATTTGCTCGATTTCCGTTCGTACAGACGGAAAATATATGCTTATAAATACAAATATACGCTTATAAATTTTCATCCACACGGACAAAAAATTGCAATTTAGTCTAGTGTGAAGATTAGCAGTACGCACTGAAAATGCATCGCAAATTCAGTGCAATATATTTCAATCCGTACCTCTAATTGTCTCATCATGCCCATTCACTCAATAGCTATTTTTCGGCTAATAAAGGTATTCGTTGTGTGTGAACTGGCTCAATAATACACGACATCCGCACTAATGTCTTTATTTAAAATGTATGGGGTG
>Ga0209780_1002232_pt1 | contig 13589 bp, 8 predicted proteins | sample WorMetexBAHAMAS2_FD_187384 | JGI IMG/M metagenome (GOLD analysis project Ga0209780, IMG submission 187384) | Marine gutless worms symbiont microbial communities from Max Planck institute for Marine Microbiology, Germany - Inanidrilus exumae... | ecosystem: Host-associated > Annelida > Digestive... | reverse complement strand
TCTGAAATTTCAGATTCAGAGGTGAGTTATCTATTGACAGTCATTGTTTTCAGAAAATAACAACTCTGCGTTTTTTGGAAACTCCACATTATTTGTGCTGTGTGAATATGGTTCATTTTTACTGATTCTACGTATTTTGAGAGCAGGAATAATTGTTATTGTTGAGTGCGTTATTGTTTATCATCCATCGGAAGCAGTTGTAAATATGATACGTTTACTAATGTAGAAATACCATTGTGATGTAGTGTGTGCAGTCCCATGTGGTCTGTAAGAATAAGTAGACTTCCAGGCCAGATGTCGTACAGGCGAACAAACCTGAATTTAGTTTTGTTGTGTGTATGTTGAGATACAGTATTTTTGTTTATTGGTGCGTGTATGGTTTTATTGTGTTGCATTTAGTTTATTCAGTTCCATGCCAAGGGATTGTCTATGAAAACATCTGTTAAATGACTTACTGTTATATCAAGTTTGACGTAAAACAATCAATACAGTATTTGCAGGTTTTCAATTAGAAGGTATCAGTTGCTTGTGCTCATTAGTGATGGAAATCGACGTCCTATAAAGATACTGTAATATCATTTTAGCATTGTCTGAGCACTGCGTTCTCCATAAGGTGGTAGAGTTTCATATACTTTGCTAGTATAAACTCTGTACCTGCGTAGATTCCCAGAGTTGCTGATGAGTCCAGCTCTGCTGATGAAATGGAAGTCGCATCATTAGAGCAAGTTGGCAGCTGCAGCAGCAGTGATGTCACGGAACATAAGCGTTCAGTGACTGCAAAGTCGTCCGGCGTCGTGGGTCGAATATTGGAACTGAAGAAGCGTCGACAGCAGCTGAATGGTATGTTGTCATGATTGTGTTACAGCGTGGCCGCTAGTCTGGGAAACTTGGGAGAAGTTGGCGGATACAGATAGGTACCAGAGAAGTCAGAAAGTTTGTGAAAAAGACAATGCGTGGGTTATGGAAAACTGCATTGGTACTAGGACCAATCTTAGATGCCCTTTGACGTTGCTTGTGTAAGTTCTGTTGCTTGTTCAGGTGAGTGGAGTAGTTGGGGAATGTGTGTGGTGTGGGAATTAATCACCTGTTGTAAGACATATTGCCATTAGTTCTATAAATCTGTTAGTAGGACATCACAGAGAACACCTGCTGCTGCAGCCTCCAAAGATTACTGACAGACCACAAACCAGGGAACCCCAAGATGTGGCTGTTAAAACTATTATCTGTCACCAGTTTATGAGATCTTTTAATACATATTAGTGTTTGATATTAGATAGAATTGTTATCAATTTGTTAAACTTACACTATATTTAATTAATTTTCGAGGATATAATTGTAGTAGTTATTGGTTTTTGATGCAGATAATGTGCATTATCTACATGATCAGATAGCTGTGTGGGTTGAATTTGAAAGAAATAAACAGCTTCGCTTTGGAGAATTACTGGTATTAGCACCAGTTTGGTGATCAGGAGGGTAGACCAAGATGGTTTGGACATTTGGAATGTAAACATGAGGCTGATAGTATCAAACATTGTAGAACAGTGGAAGAATTAGACAGGGAATTAGAGGAAGACATGGAGGATGATTTTAAATAGGATGCGAAAAGTTTTGGTTCTGTATCGAGAAGATGAACAGTTTTGGAACAGTGAGAGAAAGAAAATTAATGGGGAAAATGACTAAACCAGGTTTGCCTGGACATTGGCGATTGCATTGGAGTGTGTTTATGTATATTTTACATCTCTGAGTATTGTTGTTGTAGAAAAATGTGCTGGTTGCAGTGTGGTATTTACAACTATTCTGAAAAGAAGGGTATATAATCTTTTTCTTACTAGTATTATGGACAGGATCATATAGAAACTAAACACATACTTCACTACATAAATACTAATATATGACTGAATAAAAAAGTAATTCTGAGCAACCTTTTCTGACATTTCAGATATCTGTAGAATCTTTAAATGAAACTTTTACACTTTAATATGTTTGGAATTCAACTATTCAAATATGTACAGATTTGGCGAGTTTTGTCTGACTATCTTCATATTTGACAAGTTTTTGCAATTTAAAACTAGGGATTAGTTTTTTTGCTGCACCTGGAATTATATTACAAACAATATTATAACATATTATGAACAATAAGTCTGAGACTGACTTATTGATCATGTATGTATACATGTGCACATTTATGTGTAAATATGTGTAGAATTACAATACCGGTGCATAGAAATTAAGGTGACATTCATTGTGTGACTACCAATTATTTGGTGAATAATCTATATCAACTACCAGTAACCATTTTCTGACTACATGGTGGATCTGCACAGTATTATGTGTGATTGTATGATAGCAGTACCATACTGTACATGTATAGGATGACTTGTGCTTTTGTGTAGCATGTCTGCAGCAGTTGTGGAAATCATTTTTGTTCTCGCTGTTGTTCATATAAAGTTCCGCGCTCCATATTTGGTGCTACAGGTGAGCCACAAATAATACAGACAAAGTTAAATGATGCCATACTTTATTGGAGCATAGATGGGTACCCAACTCCACTTTCATAGGCCTTCAGCTCGTAAGTGGTTAGACCGCGGACGTTTGCAACGCATGGCCAGTGCGAGGCCGGACCTACGGTTGCCTTCCCAGCCGCAGAGCGTCACCGCCCATTGACTGGTACCAAATTACACTGCTTGCTGACAGGGGCACAAAGGTGTGAACTAGTTGCTCAGAGGCATTACGCAGCCATGCTCAGACCGGGAGTCGAACCTGTGACCTCTTGATTGCAAGTCCGTTACCCAAGTATTGCAATACAAATAATACTTGTATCTAAAGACAAATTGATGCAGATTTATCTATAGCATTAGGTTAAATCGAGGTCCATTTCTATCCCACCATAATGTATTGGATCTTAATGAAACTAGGCAGCCTATGATGGGACCGTTAGACAACAGTAATTTAATTTTGAGAACTTTAGCACTGGAAGTATTAGTGAAAGAAAAATGGTGTAACACAATTAGCATTTGTTACCCACATCGGCTGTACAAACGGCTTGAGCTATCAGCAGCAAAGTCGGTAGACATATAGTCCATGGCAGGACTTCGGCATGCACTGGCCCTGAGGTCAAATCGTAACCCTAAGCCTCGGGTTAGGGTTTTAACCTTCGTGATGGGGATGGGCCGGGCAGGGCCGCATTAAGGCTAGTACTGGCCCGGGTGCTGTGCCAGATGCAGGCCCCTTACAGACCTATAACCAGCTTACCACTCCCACCAATTGCGGGCCCCCAAAAACTGCGGGCCCGGGTGCTGCAGCACCCCTAGCACCCCCCTTAATGCGGCACTGGGGCCGGGATGCGCAGCAACGTGAGTGTGCATATCCATTATTGTCCATACCACTGGACATTTTTCTACTTGCTCAGTATTTTTATCACTTGACAACAAGTGCAATCAAAACTTACATTCGCCCGGCGTGATATACGACTGCACATGTTTCTAGTTAGTTTTGTCTTTATGCACCAACCTAATATATTACTTTCTAGAATGCAGGATTGTAGACTTTGCATATCTAAGGGATTTACTCGAGTAATTTTGTAAGTCACTATTGCAAGGCAATTAGAAATACATACAGTCCGTAACTGTTGTGCATTGTTGTTTCTAGCGCCAGCTGCACAGACTGAAACTGTTGCCGTCTGTCGGAGCTGCTTTGGAGTTCTGACATGCACTTCTGACAAGATAAAATCCAGCTGATAAAAAGATCACTTTGTGATTATGGAGAAGTAGCTATACCACAGTGACAAGTGTTGCTTGTATATTGTTGTACACTTCATCAAATTTCGCACAAACGATAATCTGTGTCTAATAATTGGATTGTCTGTCTGTTTGGCCAGAAGCATGGATGACGTGGGCGGAGGAACAGGAACAGGTGCGCGGGTGGGTGGTGGCCGGGCAAGCCAAAATCGCACGGTGGCTTGTGGTAATAATTTTGATAGCCAGCTAATTACAGGCTTGTAGAGCCTATATTGCATTCACTTTGGCAGGCCGTGGAAGGGTTTTTCAGCTATAGATAGTTAGATAGTGACGTAATTTTGACGTATTTAATGCTAGCCCGCCATGTTGTAGGGCAAGGAAATGTAAACATTTTGCAGCACTTACAGTGAGATTGCCGATCTGGTGCTACCAGTAAGCTTTTCTTAAAACTACTGATTCAGTTTATTTAAATAATGTGACAAATCTTCACCAGTTAACTTCCCACAGCATGACATCATGCCGTACAACATAGAGATTGTATCGTGACCATAGATTACTGTGATGTCGCTTCAACCTATCTATAACTCCCTGGAACCTCAACCGAATTTGGATAGTACTTGGAATATAAGTGAGGAATGACAGTGGAGTATCACATAAAATACGGGGAAATTGCCCCAGGGGTGTCTCCATATGGTGCAAAATGTGTTCTTTTCAATAGGGCTAAGAATACTGTGCGGCGTTTTGGCCACTTATTCTGCACGGACTTCGAGGATTTTTTTTGAAACAGCAGACATGAATCGGTGTCCCGGTAGTGACCGGTGTCAAAAATTTCCACATTTCTGTACAGGGTTTTACATGCCCCCAAAATGCAATGTTCAGGGGGATTTGGGTGGGGTTCATGTCCAGCCTAAAGGTCAAATGCCACAATTTCGTGCGATGGGAGTCATTTCAAGGGCAAGCCAACACCCAAAGGTGTGCCCTTTGTGGTGAGTTTTAACTGGGGATGTACAGTTTGGGTGCTATGACCCCCGAGAACTGAGAAGATAGCGAAATTTCCGACAAACGCTGACTCGCCATTCGCCGATGACGTGACTTAATCTCACTCGCCAGATGGCAGCAGCTGCAGCACAGATACTGCTTTCTTTATTGTGGACAGGTCCAGCCTAGTTATGGATCCAGTGCATACTGATCCAGTGCGCTAGCCCAGGGAGAGGAGGGGAATTGGTAGGTGTGCTAATGTGTGCATGACGTGTGTAGGGATGGCGGGTTTAGTAGGAAGTGAACAGCTTGTCTGGTATTTATAGCGTGCCCCATCTAGACATGGCCTACTGTCTGGCTTAGCTCTGAGTGGTGCTGTGTGCTGCACCAGCCATTGGCCAGCCAAATCAATTTACTTCAGCTCACGCCAGCGGGCTAACAACCTTGACGCTGCTAATTAAGGTGTCAGCAACGGTCACAGTTTATAGAGGACACTGTCGAATCCACGTTTTCCTGCCTGGGATTATCTCCCTATTCATTATGTGCATAGGAATTATTTCAAATAATTCTTTGGTAGGTGGATGTGCTTGGGGCGAGGTTTGAACCCCGGCTCCTGAGTGCATCACGCTCTACTGCCCAAGTGCTTTGACCACTGGGGTACATGGGCAGGTGCACGGATACTGCGCATTGCTCATATTAGTGAAGCATTCTAATAGGCATTTACATGTTTAAACGTTTAATGATTTAAGCGATAACTATTAGTTACTTAGTTAGTTAAAGAATTTACATTAACGTGACATAAGTCCTAAAACATCTAGGTCATGGAACAAAAAAACAGTGAGTCAAGTGCTAGTGCAGTTCGTCATAAAGTTATACTGTGTATGATTGTGCAAACAATTCAGTCTTCAATGACTATTGTGTTTTTGGCAACTTTTTCGGTAATGAAACATGAGATGTCACAGAACATGTTTTACGCAAAGAGCACCAATTTTTGCATGCGCTCTGTGAGTTTATATTGCAATATGTAACATACACTGCATTGCTCTAGTATTACATGTGATCTCTTGTGTATGTTCATTTTTGATTCATCACTGAAATATTTCAGAAAGTTGCACACAGGGATGCGGAGTCTTCATTTTTTGTGGGACTCCGACTCCAGTCCTTAAAAATCCTCAGACTCCAAATCCGCAAGGAAGCTAGCGCACTATGGTCACACCACGAGGAAAGAGATAATGCAAGGAACAATGCCAGGTGCACGCAGGCGAGGAAGGCACGCATGGCCTGGATGGACAACATCAATAGGTGGACAGGACTCCCCGTGGGAGAGTCAGTCAGAATGACAGAGGACAGAGATAAATGGAGAAAGTACATCCATGGCAGGGATGCGGAGTCCTCATTTTTTGTGGGACTCAAGACTCCGGATTTTAAAAAATTAGGACGGCTAGAATCCAGACTAACTCCGCACCCCTGGTTGCACTGCACATCTGTTCATGCTTCACTTGCTACTCTACAGTACGTGTGAATTCAGGTCATATGTTCATATGATGTTGTTGCATATTAATTATATTTTTCTGCCAAGTAACCGATGAATGTTTATGCCATTTCAATGAGCAGAGTATGAACAACAGGTACAGCAGAGCCACAAGTTAACAACTCCATACATATTGAATTACTGGAGGCTTCTATTAGAGAAAATATGGTATTGTAGATAGTACATAGATGCATTGTGGGCATTTCTAGTCCTTTGCTGACCATGTTGCATTTTGTAACATTTTGTTTCATTTCTGTCTATCGTGATTTGTGATGTTTTAACAGTTTTGAGAAATGTCGATCACATCGTGAACTTGATATGTATTCTGTGGCTGTTTTTGTACATAGAGAATCTAGATAAATTGTTTTAACTTTTAATTGTAATAGCGTAATCAGTGTACACATGTAACACAGTGACAGAGTACTTTTTGTGTTGTCCAGCAAAGGAAACTTGCATTACCCACATGTAGGCAGCATGCGCTGTCGTCATTAAGGCCAGTGACTGGTATAATTTTATAGCAGTAACCACCACCGATTGACAGCAGCCTATTTGATTCCAAGCATCAATCTCACATCTGGCATGATGCACTTGAAATGAGCACCAACACCTTTATGAAACAGTGTTTAGTCGTACACATTGGCTGAAAAAGTGACAGATTATTGTTGCCCAGGAATTTGTGTAGACAGTAGGTTTTACAGAACGGTACTGCTGTCTGCTATTTAGAAGTATGATTGTTCAATTTTGATGCGTTTGGTAGCTGGTTAGGTATACAGATGTGGAACATTCAGAGTATGTTGTGTACTGTACTACGGTTATATTGGTTGAATGAAAAAACATTAAATTTTAGTTTCAGTGTTTTAAGTGTATTGATCTGTGTTGCTAAGCATTATATCACTGAACAGTGGCACAATGCTATCACACTATAAAATAAAATAAAATAAAAATTCTGAGGTATCTTTCTGCTGTAGCTGGTTAATATTAAGTCGTCCCAGAATGGTTACTACTGGCTGTTAATGGATTTGTTAACGGTGCTGTAAGATATTTAAATGTCGTTTTGATTAACAGCTTGAAACCGTTACCCTCAGATTTACGTTGTGACTCTATTCTGTTTTAGTCTCCAGTGTAGACGGTGGCCAAATAAAAACCATCAATTTTTATGTCTTGACCACCCGACACAACAACGTTGAAGGCATTGTGTTTTAGGCTTGTGTGTCCGTAGCATTCGTTCGTCCTGACAGATATTGTTACCATGATATCTCATGAATGCCTTGACCAACCACGACATCAACATTATTCCTTTACTGGCATTAAAAACATCTTCAATCATACACTCCGTCAAAATGTACTAAATTTTATTCAAAAAGTCTACTAATTTCTAAAAATTAATCTTATACAAATTACACTTTTTAAATTAAACAACTTACCGTTAAACACTAACGAACCAAACAACCAACCTTAAACGATTATGATAACTGACAGTGAATATTCACTAGCCCCTACTGATGACCTGATTAGATTCTGCAGGTCAAAGGTAGAGGTCACAGTAGGCCGTCAAGGTGGCAGAGGTAATTACATCGACCCTGGTACGTTCATCTTCTAGTTTTAGTACATCACATCGATGCAACTATTTGAAAATAAAAACGTTCTTGTTGATGACTTAACTCAAAAAAACACGATGCTAACAGAGTGAAAGTTTCGACACTATTCTACCGTACTTCAGTAGATGCTTGATGTCCCTGTCTTGCACCCGAACCATTCAACTATCGCTACATTGCATTCAGAAAGTTAGCTGCATGCTCAAAGCATAATGTTTTGTGTGTAGGAGAAAATTATGATTTACAAAGAATATTTCACCGCTGCATGAAAACTGCAAGTTAACCATTAAGTTTTGAAATGAAAGTACATTTTGGTGAAGACGGTTATATCTGTATGGTGTAGTGAAATGTGCAGTTTTTATTGGCCACCCTCTGCATTATTTTAAAGTAATATTTACATGGGATACGGCAAAAACTACTTGCAATTCTGTATTTCTGTTTCATTAACACTGCAGAAAGCACAGGCACAAACATGAAATGATCACAATCGGAACTGGTTTGCATATAGCAAAAATGCCTAGCAAGGCTATCAGTATATGTAAAACCTATCAACAATTATTAAAACTAAAAACACTGCAGTAATTAGCCATTGAAAACTGCAGACATACATACACAGATGTGTGGTGAGTTACAAAGACATTCAACCGTGCCTTCAGTTACACAGCACAGGTGTAACAAATTTGCATTTGTACATGAAAGACAACCACATTTCAACTATTCACAGTGAGAAATCAACAATGAATTTCAGTGTTGGCAAATGCAACTCAAATATTCCGCTATCATGCCTTGCATGTACCATAAATAAATCGATGCACTTAGGACGTCATCCAGCCTGTAAAATACTGTTCCAGCAATCTCCACATTTTATTGCACACCTAGCAGGACCAACAGCTAACACAGATCAACCTGAGAACACCATAAAACGGTTCCCTATATTTCATTGTAACCTACAAATGCTGTACAATGTGAGAATATTAATCAGATTAATGAGAACATAGTTGGCTGTTAAAACGGAACATGTGCACATGAAAGTATAGTTCATAAAACCGAAGTAAGGATTACTGATGAAAGCAGATGCCCAGCAATCTATGCAAGACATTGGTCCAAATGTTCATTGATAGTACAGGCTGGAACAGGGACTCGACATACTGGACAATCCACAGTATGAGTCTGCTCAAAGAGCAGGTTACTGCCAATACCACCAATGACTCTGTAAGATCCTGCTTCATCAACTGATGATCCTAATATGCCACATGCAGAGGACGGTGTCTTAGAATCGTACGTATTCATTTGTTCCATTTTCTGCTGTGAATGCTTATTATTCTCTGTTTTACAGTCACCAGCCAAATTCTTTGAATCGCTACTTAGAGTAATGTTTGGTTTTACATCTTCAATGTCAGTTCGCACTTTTTTTGTAGGTCTAAAAGCCACGTCCGTGTCATTATCACTAAGTAAACGTCCTGCTTTCAGTCTCGGAACATTATGTGGATCTTTTTGGTTCAGCAACGGACGGGCACTGTGATTGCAGACTGACACAAAGTTTTTAACCCGAACCTCCGTACCCGGAGGTGAAAGCACCATGCCGACTGTTTTCCTGAAGTCGGCAGCTGATTCGTACTTGACAGGAGAGATGGACGATTTGCTGTGACTGGCAACAGCAGTGTCGGATGAACATCGTAAACGCGGTGACAGTGTGTTGCCAGAAGGTGACTGGCAGTTGGGCGGATTAGCTGCAGCATTCTCTGTTCGGCTGCTGACAAGATTATCTCGCGGATGACTGTGATTCATCACACTGCGACCGCTGATGACACCAATGCCCGGAATACGTCGCACTATTGACCCCACTGAAACACCGGTGTCTGTATCTTTGCCCAGCTTATGACCTCGACCAGGAAAATGCCATTCACCATCTGGCTGACTGTGTTCCATCTTGATTTCGCACACCTCTGCAGCATCAGCAGCCGTCAGCAAAAGCGCATCTGAAACTGAATCACAATCAAACTCGCCCCAGATGCCACCGGACTGCCCTGCAGATGTTTTAGTGGATTCTGGCTTAGCAGCGAAATCAGCCGGTTTCTTGACTGACTTGACATCCTGATCACTAGAAAACCACTTGTCAATAGAATGTGATCCACTTGATTTGGCAAGTACCTTCTCTGCAGCAAAAAAATAACAATCAATGTGATCATAAATTTCAACCAAACAATTAGGCCTGGTAATGATCTTTTTAGTTGCGGTCCCACTCGACACAGAATAGGTCATTTTGGAGATGAAAATTTTATAAAGGTTAATAATTTTTTTAACTTATAAAAAGTTAACAGAATAATCATTACTTTCAATTAAGAAATTTCATACTACAAAAATTAGCAAGCAATCTGTAATAACACAAAATGTAACAGGAATAATTAACCAGTCCTTTGCACTGAACAAACTTACAGTTTTACTCAAAGCATTATGCAAGCACAGGACTGAGTACCGGTACCCTGCCATATTAATCAGTAATTTGCTCAGAACTACAAGAAATAATTATCACATATCATTCTTAATGTCTCCAACAACCAAGGATACTTGACTGGGCTCTGCATGCATGCCACTTCTCATAGCCAGCTAGAGGTGTGGCTAAAGTGGCACGTAGTAATATATATTGTAGGCCATTTGTGCAAAGCCTGCAATCTTGTGGTTGTTTGTTTACAAGCGCATGCCAATCGTCTGACAGTAAGATGGTATATTGAATATTCATGTGGTGTGAAAACCAAATAAAACATGCGAGCAGACCAGAACACACCACGATCACCACAAAGAAAATACTTCATGCCGAATGTTGTTCTGTAAGTTTGTAACAAGATGTTTCAGTTACATCAGTGTCCAAATGTTTTACAGAATTTAGTATGTTTCTTATTCTCATTCTTCATTGCTACAGATCTTAATTTCTTAATGATAAAATACAAAATAATGGCTTCCTCCATATTGCAGAACCGTTTGTTGTTGAAATGCCATATGTCAGCACTCCAGAATTTATATTCTATCCTCCTAGTCTCCAACACAAGTTCTTACCATTATCAGAGTTGGTCCGACGTGACTTCTTCTCCGGCTCTTTCACTTTTTCAAATACCCCGCCACAAGTGCGCTGATGATCAGACCACCACGGATCACGACTGGACGGAGGTCGATTCATTGCACGTTTCACGTAGCCAAAGAACGGCGGCCGTTTTCGACACGGACCATTACACAGCCACCAGTGCACCCGATAGTTGTCCACCTCATCATGGAATGTATGATATACCTATGACAGCATCGAGAAATTCTGCAGTCTTCTAAGTTTATAAATACAGTACATAGATGATGTAGGTAACACCGTTCAGAATAACTCATCTATGGATGTACCATATTGTAAATTTTACTATCCGGCCAGAACCAGATAGTAGTAGAAGTAGCTAGTACAAGTAGTTTTTAGAAGTTGTCAAGTTAACGTGTTTTGTTGTACTGTTTCATTTGGTTGCTGTTGCAAATGAAGAAACAAGAGTGGGATGTAATGAAACTGATGCTAGCAATGTCAAAAATAGCGCTTCTTGGCTCCATTAAATAAGTAAATTATACAGCTGCACTATCCGGCGCCAGTCAATATTTTTGCCGGAACCATAACCAGATAGCAAAAAAATGGCTGAATATCCAGCCAACCGGATATCCTGTATATGCCTAAATTCATCTTCTCCCTAATCCAAATATGCTAATTGCCATCCAGTAACGACATGCAGGAAGTAAAACTCTGCTCCGACAAAGTCATTCAGTTATAAACTAGCGCGACAGCTAACACATATAATGGCCGGCCGAAAAGTGGTTACTAAATTGTTGTTGTTCCAGTTTTACAAACTGCTCACTGCATTACACTGAGAGGTTTCAGTGATTCAAAACTGACAACCGAAGTTCAAGTAGGATTCAATATAAAGTTCAACAAGAAGGAAAACCTAATGCTTTGATTACAACAACGTTGCCAGTAACGTAATTCACTCAAAGATCTACCAGCTTTGTCACAGGCAAGAACTGAGACTGACCGTACAAAAAATTAAACAACCAGACATAACTAATAATACTAATAATTTCTGCAATTCAATGTTCACAGATATACAGCAAAAATACAGTCTTGTGCCATCATCACATGGACAAGTCTCCGCTGCTGCTGACAGACCACACGATGCGGTGCCCCATGCCCATCATGCTGTACACAGATGTAGATGGACAGTGTGATAAACTGGTGACTGATGATGATCACCAGTCTTGATGACCTTCGCCAGTTTATCACACTGACCGTCCACCTAAGTTGACAGCACCTGAGACGATCAACGTGAGAACTCTACCTGCAGTCGTTCCACAGATATGGATGGTGCCTACCAAAAGTTAAATAATCCACATGACCTAACCATGCCCCTTTCAGGGATGGTTAGCCATCTGTAGGCTAGCACTTGCTAGTCAACTTACATATCAAATTTGAAGTAGCGCCTACCGGTACTCGCTGCGATGATATGAAAGGCCACACAAAATATTGAAAATGGGGTGGTTTGGGGTAGTTAGGGTCAGTCGAGGTCACTGGAAATAGCACCATTTGATACAGTGCATACAAGTTCCTATTAGCATTCCACAGTAACTATGCCCCTATTTTACACGGCTTGTGAGTTATAGCGAGATATAGGTCGAAAATTGCTGATCTTAACCTACCCCACCTCTATTTGGTGTCCCATTGAAAGAGAGATAAGAATTCTGGCTACACTGTTACATGGTGTATGACATTCTTTACGTTGTAAGGTCATCACAGAGAACTACGACACATTAGAATCACAGCATCGTTGTGACAATGGCTGATGAGTGGAAGGAACAGTGTAAGAGTGTACACAGCAATTTATACGGTACATCAAGAGACAACAAAATCATCACAAGCTTACTGTTATGTTGGCGCCAGTAAGCTTATTCAGTCTATGCATATGCTTCAAAAACTCTGGTCCATGTGAATCGTGATCCTGAAACAATATATGTAGTATCAGAAATACACAGCTACGTTGCAGTGCTCGTTCATTCGACACAGCAATCTTCCATTTATTTCAAGCATTGTCTCCATTCTCACTAAAAAATATTATTATCTAACACACAACAGCTAAACTTATTGTCTGCTTTAAGGATTTATGTCCAACTTGGTATAAAAATAGTCATTTCAGAGACGTTCTTTCCAGTCAAACACTTACCTATGGACTGAAGGAACTCCGAACTATACATAACAAAACAGAAGTACACATGCACCAATAAATCCAAAGATGCCAAAACACAAAAATAAGCATAAAAACTAAGCCAGATTTGGTCACCACGTATGATGTCTGGCCTGGAAATGGTTCGGCGCTATTCTTACAACCAGGGGCTGCGACGGGACTACACAGCTAAAAAAAGGCAAAGGTCGGATTCTTCTATAGCGCTACTTACAGCGGCATTGCCGCGACCAGCCGTGCTGTACAATCGTAGGAAGTGGCAGTTGATTGGCAAGAGCCAATGGTGCTGCAGCGCAAATTGCGGCCATCCATTGCACGCATTAACATACAATTGGACCCGTGGCATGCAGCTAGCAAACACACCACCGCTCCAATCAACCACACTAAGCCTTCACCCTGTAAGCATTCACCAGACGTCGCCACCCGTGCGAGGAAGCAGACATCCGATTGCAGCTTACTACTCATTTATCGACCTCGAAAGGATGAAAGGCTGAGT
>Ga0209780_1002231_pt1 | contig 13590 bp, 6 predicted proteins | sample WorMetexBAHAMAS2_FD_187384 | JGI IMG/M metagenome (GOLD analysis project Ga0209780, IMG submission 187384) | Marine gutless worms symbiont microbial communities from Max Planck institute for Marine Microbiology, Germany - Inanidrilus exumae... | ecosystem: Host-associated > Annelida > Digestive... | reverse complement strand
TTGTCTTATATTTGTCTTTATTTTGTTTTTAAGAAAACTCTATAAAAATCGGTTTTCTTGATTGAATAGGCCACCTGATACATATACAGCGTCACAATGACGTTGACCACCATCTTTAGGGGTAATTTTCAATCAGCTAGTTCTTGTACTAGGCTATTGAATTTCCGTATCAAATTTGAAGTGCCTGGATTCGCTCGTTGCAAAGATAGGAACGGGGTTCAAAAATTGAAAACGTCACATAACCGTGATGATGGCTCGTCCTTGCTTGTATTTTTCATCCACTCGTCATATTAATCTATGTACATGTGTATCAAATATGCACGTGTAAAGGAGATCTCACAATTAACTAGAAAACCCTCATTCGAGGTCGCACCGACCACTTTAGCAACCTGCCGACCATGAATATTCAGCTTGCTCTTACTTATTTACAGTTTCCAATTCAGGTCTACTTTTCTGTGACATTCACCCATCCAAGCCCGCACTGCGACACAGCTGGTTTTCTCAGGTATATTTTCATGTTTAACCGAAAAAAAACATTTTATCGACCGTGATTTTGAATGTCTGACCTGAGGGATGCATGCAGTACCAGTGGAAGTGTTCTTTCAGTAGAAACTGCGCAGAACAGCAATCTGTGGAACTATTCCTGCACAATATATTAGCAAATAAATCACGTGTAAACTCATAAGTCAAAAACATGCTAAAACAATAAAAACACATTTTCATAATCAATATAATCGTTTAAGACAAAATTATAAAGTTTTCAGCACAATATGCAGAAGATTCTTAAGATTAAAGATTTAATTTAGATACAATTTTATGTAGTGGTTAAGTATTCTTTGTAAACTAGCTCACAGTAGGCTATTACCGAGTACCGACAGTTCAGTTGATGACTTTGGTTGACGGTGACTGAGTCCGACAACAACAGTGTAAAAGAGTTTCAACACGGTTGTAATTAAGTCGATTCTCGATGTGATGGTGCACTAATATTGCTGAAAGAAGAAATCAGCGCTCTACAACCGATGAATATCTGATAACAAGCAATTTGATGACATGACTTAAATCAACAGTTACTGCACCATGGATAACAGATGAACATAGTACCTTGAGAGATACTGGCTGACATACTGCTGGTAGTCTAGTACCAAGATGTTATACGCTGTTTGCTCCAGTTTCTCGTTACTTATCGTCGACGAGTTGGAAACGTTATCGAAGTGTCGTCCCTTCTTATGTCCAACTGAACAACAGTTAGAACATCACTGCATGAAATCACTTCAGTCATGGGACAATTGAAGCAAAAGTTACTATAACAGGTCGCAGTCTACTAAACAAGGCAATCGTGAATATCAGAGTTCACCCGCGCTGTGCAATCCCACCATCCCCTTCGGGGCCGATAGGCCGCATCGCCTGCGCCCAGAAATTTTCAGAATACTATTTGCAGTTACATGGCGTACTGATTGATCCCTTCTGCTGCATCACGTTATTGGCAATTGGATGATACCTTTTGCAGCAAACGCGGCAGTGACGCCGCAGCGACCGCTGCAGCAAAGATTGTCAATGCTTTCGAATGGCCCGGACAACCCCCGAAAATTGCCCCTTCCCTTGCGGATCGGGTTCCCGATATAACACATAGTACCTATGGCTCACCTGAGTCATCTTCCCAAACGGCATCTCGATGGGTTCGGCCGTTTTTGTAAGGGTCCCAAATGCTACGCTGTACAATGCATTGTCAATGGGGAAGAAACCCCCAAAACTGTCCCTTCCCTTTGGGATTTTGTCATCCCGCCAAAGGACCGAGCCACGGCCATAGGCAACATACACAAAAAATTGGTACAGATCGCGCGTGTGGTTCGGGAAATATCTTCGTGGACAGACAGACAAACCGACTCACAGACAAACACATAGACACATAGACGTGCTCATCACAATACTAACTATACGAATTATAACTTGCAAACCGATATGTGTGTAAAAATTTGATAGATGATTTACCGTCTTCGTGTCCGCAATGTTTAATAGAATATTACAATTCCTATATATTCGGCGTTGTTAAAGGACCGTTCACATATCACCACGACTTAACTGAAGTGGCCACATGAACCTTCCTTGCGGGACCATCCATATCTCCGAACTATTGCTACAGATATCGCACGTAGCATGGTATGTGTGTCTGTCTGTCTGTGTTGGGCATAGGGATAAACTGTGCAAAAAACGGCTGAATCTGGGGGCTCACTCTTGTGGGTCAAAGGAACCATATGCTAGGTCTAGGTGGGGTCCAGATCCTCCATGGTAAAGGGCACTTTTGATAGGTGGCATGTGCCGGCCCATTATAACGTACCCATAGTAGGCGAATGTACCTGCCCAGCGCACGTAGCGGACGAATGCATTCGCCGCCGCGAGGGGTAACAAGGCGGCGATGCAGCCTCTTGCCAAATTACTTTGAACACTTGTTTCGTGATGCGTCTTTAGTCCGTTATTTTCCACTTCGCATCTTTATTTTAGTCTTCGCTGGGCTGGCTGCTGTGTACAGCTGAGAGCCGTAGCGATCTCCGGAACAGTCGATTCTGTCTTGCGAATTCAGCGAGTTCCGAGCAGCTACAATAAAGTTAAGCGGCTGCTCAACTCAGCTCCTTAATGCACTTCGTCATTGTCCACTCTTGCAATTTCAGTCCACCCATATATAGGTCAACGGTCATTTCGTTTGAAAGTTATCGTACGAACACACATACATAAGACCAACTGGTAGCTAATATTTTTATCAGAATTTTTCAAGTGCGGAGGACGTGGCTCAACGCCCCCTTAAATACGCCGGTACAAGTGTCAGAAGTCCGTCGGCGTCTTACTGTTAAACGTACCTTTTTCGCGTGAAAGTTCCGTCGTGTGAACGATGACGCGCTTTGACATCCGACCGGATGAAAACGACATCGTCGTGTCCGGCTTACGGTCCCGTATTCCGCTGGACGAACAGTTTGAGTCAAAGCGCGGGGCAGGTCGCAGGTCAACACCGCTCAGAGCGGGCGTTCCTCCGGTACCGCTGCCTCTGTCGTCGTCCGGGGAGCACCACTTCCGCAAGTCGGTTGCGGCGGACTGGTGGTCGTCTGGAAGTCCGTAGATGTGCAGCAGTTCGTTCATCGTGTTCGCCGCGTAGACGCGCAGGTCAGTCACGTTCAGGCCGCCGATGACGTCGCCGGCTTCCGCGGTCGACGCTCGGTCAATCGTCGTCCGCTCGCCGGCGTCGCGAAGGACGTCGTCGCCGGGCAGTCCGCGACCACACCGGGACACGGACAGATCCAGGACCTGGTCCTGCGCGTCGTCGCCCGATCTCCGAACGAGACTCGCCGGCCAGTCGCCCGTTTGCCGCGTCGGCGCCGACGAACTGGGACCCGTGCGCAGATCCAGAACTGTCTGGTCGCCGTCGACGTTCTCCACCGCCACCGACCACGTCGCCGTTGTCGACGCGGCCGCAGCATCCGCAGTCGGACGGTGTTCGGTGATGACCTGCCCGTCCTGGACACATCGAGGAAGGAAGTTCTTGCGACGACTACGACGGCCCGCGTCCGCAACGACGCCTTCTTCCGCACCGTCGCCGTTCAGCACAACCTCTTCGCCGAAGCCGCTGTCCGTTATCGACGACGCTCTGTCGACGGGTTTCGACGTGAACGTTCCGTTGCCGGCAACTGTCGCGCTCTCGTGCTTCGAGAGGTCGAGCGACTCTGACGTCGGTGGCAAAGCTGGTCCAGACGAGGTTGCCAGGCGACGTTCATCCATGACGGAAGTCTCATCGGGCGACGCACCGTTGTCGATCGTGTTATCGTGATTGGACGGTGAACCCGTGTCCACCTCCCTCGACGAAATCTCAGCGTTACGACTCAGCTTAGCACATATTGCGTCCAGCCCCACCTTCGCCATCACTGCTTCGTACTAACGTCAACTGCCAATCAATCAATCAATCAATCAATCGACAAATCGATAAGCACGTAAAATAACAAAAATCCAAAAAAAACTCTGTATTTACATACGGTTTCATTAACGGTAATTAAACGAAAAGCAGCCACTTGCATAACTGCATATTTTAGCCGTCAATCTAGATCGCTTTAGCAACAATTTTAGCCGACCGCGTTAAATTTTCGGCGGGCTGTTATTTATTTAGTTTTAAATTAAGGTTACGGTCGGCCATCTTACAGCAGTTGCTAAGCTCTCTTTTTTCCTCGTGTGACCGTCAGCTTTGACCTACGGGCTATAACCTTGAGTTTTGAACTTGACCTAAATAATGTCAAGATACACCAGCGTGCCAAATATTTGTCGAAAATTATTATCCGTGCAGTTTTTCCTTTGTTTTTAGTTTTTCCTTGTTTTTTTCCGTTTCTGTACCGTGCGCTATAGACTAAGCTGGCCACATCGTCAGCTTCTGAGCGCACGTAAATATATCGTATCGTATCGTACAAACATACACATAGGACCGATTGCTGTACCTGGGCCAATATGCAAAAATGGTCGGTAACGAATTTCTCCAAATTTTCACCACGGTGTTTACAAAATCGTTAGTACGTTATTCAGATTTGGTTGTTAAAGCCGCCCTATAACACTGCATTATGTACAAACACGACCGACGTAATGGGCTTTGCTAGCAACACAAGTCAGTCTGTCGGGATGACTAAAATGCAGTGCTCGATGAATCATGGCGTTCCGTTGTGAGTTAACATGGCCATCAGTGATCATGCACCGGAAGATGACTACGACTGTCGCTAAAGAAGCGAAAAAAATCGACGCCTACAAAGCGATCTTCACTAATTTCGATCGACGAGCATGATGGCTGTAGGAGTATAGGCCTAGGCCTACAGCAATCGTTGCTGGCGAGCTAGGCCTACGCACGTCAACTGCAAGCCAAGCTGTTGACAAAGGCGACGCAGTAGAGTGATACCGCTGTGGCGCCAAAGCTCCCAACTGCAGTTAGGGTTGCCATACCTCCCGTGTTTTACGGGAGCTCCCGTAGGCCTATTTCAGCGCCACTTTCGCGTCTCCCGGACAGACACTACCCGCGAGGCGAATCCTCCCGTAATTCAGACACGCGAAAAACAAGTATTAAAATAGTGATCTATTTATAATCTTTTATGGGAAATAACATGTGCGACGTTCCCTGTGTTAATCAAGGACATCAAATTTCACGGCGATTGGCAAGGGTTGCTGCATACGCGTACGCTATAGGCCCCTATTTTTCGTCAACCGTACTGTCACGATTTTATACTTTTTACGTCGTCTTAGCCGATCGTCACGTGTGACCAAAAATCTCCAGTATTTTGACAACATAAATCTTGCAAATCTGACAGTTTCCGGCCGGCTGAGGCTGAAAAGTTTCAATTAAAGTAGCGTTTTCAAACTGCCGCCGTCGACCGCCGTCGACGACCTGGGTCCCGTGAACAGACCAGAACCGTCTGGTCGCCTTCGACCTACTCAACCGCCGTCGACCACGTCGCCGTCGTCGACGCGGCCGCAGCATCTGCAGTCGGACGGGGCTCGGTGATGACCTGCCAGTCCTGTATACACCGAGAAAGTAAGTTCTTGCGGCCACTGTCGGCGATCGCTCATTTGCCATTGCCGGCCCACGACTGGAACAGTCTACCTGATACCCCATCGCTCGCAACGTTTCGCCGAAAACCGAAAATTCATTTATTTTGGCAATCATACCAAACATTGTTCTATAGCTTAGTCGCCGTAGTGGTCCTTGTAGTTATCTTTACTTAGGCCACTATAAATAGTTCTAATGTAATATAATGTAATGTAAAGGGGGCCATGGCCCCTAAGATGCCAAGACCCCTGGTTGCCATATGCGTATGTGCGTCTCGATTCTCGGCGCCTTCGGCGTCTCGGCCCAATTTGGCCTCCTCCAATTTTACAGTCTAGATCCGTCAGTGCTTGGGGCGACTACGACGGCCGGTGTCCACATTCTAGTAAAGTAAACACAACGTGCAGCTTAAGTGTTTTGTCGCCGCTTGATAACCACTTAACTACTAGTTGTCACATGAAGAGAAACCAGCAGTCAAACGCAAACTATTTCACATCAATTACTAAGATCATAAAATAAAAAGAAGGACAAGATATGTTTTCGTTATCGGAGGAACTAAAGGCAAAGGTCGTTCTAGTTTGTCGTCAACACAGTCACCAAGTGCTTCTGGTACTACCGGTACGTATACTGTTCTCGACCATAGACGTTGTTTGCACTAGGTAGTACGTAGTGTAAACAACTTCTATGGTCGAGAACAAATTTTCTTAGAAAAACTGGACATCGTTGTCAGCGACGATTTTCACGCGTAGGTCTACATATATTCGACTGAAAACCGATGACTTCATAATCAACGTTACATTATCTATAGCCTATAGCCTACATTTTTATAGCACGCACCTGTTTATCTGTCCAGTCGCAAACGGTACTTCTATGACCTGGTCTAAGGTTCATTTGCTTGCCATACGAATTTGTCATGACTAAGCAGCGCGCGACTTACAGCGATACTGAATATTCCCGACGTGTCCCAATGAGTCTTCATATAATCGCAGAGTTTATACGATTTGATAAAGTAAAGTAAATAAGACATTTGCATAACGCTTTTAGACTGTTGTAGGGGCGACCAGTTAAGCCTATGGAGAACGTGAATCTCGGAGGTGTCAAAATTCCGAAACCCCTAAACTGATTTAAACAAAATTTGACATGGGTAATTATATCGGCGATATCACCCCGCATGCCAAAGTTTAATGTGATCGCCCCAATGCGGGCGTCCCGGCAAATAGGTGAAATATTACCCTCGTGTGGCTTTTAGTTTTCCTTTTTTGTGACCCCAAGTTTTCTCTTCTCTCTCTCTAGACCAAACCTCGGAACCGATTTTACACTTGTTGATTCATTCACAGGACGTTAATGCACGGTTATTGCGTTCATAGAGGGACAAACTGCAACAGTTTCCGTTTTCATTTTATCCTAAGAACACCTCCAAAAGGTGCGTAAATGGGCATTTTCAAGCCAAACTCGCATAACATTGAAACTCGCATATAATCTACATATAGGACTCCACCTAGAACGTGGAGCAGACCCTTACCAGCGAATTCATGTGGAAAATCAATTCAATGCAAATGTGACTGTAACGTGCAATAAATGGCCATTTTAGCAATGGCAGTAAAGCGTTTAGAGTCTCTCATCCATCAATTGTCACGTGACCTCGCTTGTGACGGCGTGCTTAACGTTCCAGGAGGAGTCTTGCCAAAGTGATATTTGCCCTTTAGAGCTATGACTCTGTCGACCTCGACCTTATACTTGGTCGAAAATTGGCCAGTTTTCACCATTTATACTGACTCATCTCTAAGGCGCTCGGATAATTATGGCAGATACTAACGTAGATCACACAGTTTTACCTGCCACCCACACGTTTATCAACAATAAGCAGTCCCCCTTTACTTCCCAGCCGCAGAGCGCCACCGCAATTTGGCCGATACTCATTTGCGGGTAGGAGGCTAAGTTGGCATGGGTGGCTGGTAACATAACGAAGCGTTTGTCCGTCAGTAGACAGTCAATCGTCCCAGTACTAAGCGTGTTCGACGTTCAGTAACTTCGTTAATGCGTTCAATGCCGTTACCGCTACGCCAAGCCGCCACATGTTAAGCAAAAGATACCGGTAGGCCTACTACGTAATTACGTATTTACCCAAGCAGTCGAAAAGCATAACTTTTGCAGCTAATCGCCCGATACAAAACGAAACTGCTGAGAATGACGAAGTAGCTCATGGACAAATTCGCCTATCCGCCAAAAGACCGCCGGAACTTATAGCTGAACTTCAGCGAGTATCCAGTCTTGTCAGCTGACGCACAGGAGGCACGCAGATACAGAATTCGACGAGAAAATGTGCACTTGGCCACGTCAGCATCGCAAAAGTTCAACTGCTGCGGCCGACAACGATATGCATTGTGTCCGCCATGCCTATTCAATTAATGTTTCGGCCGAAAATCTACATATCACGTTCACAGCCAAGTCTAACATGTTACCTACGTGACAAAATGTCACGTAGTTAACACAATGTGTCGCCTAGTCGTGTCACTCACTCAGTGTTGTGCTACGTGACGGTGACATAATTACAACTGTAAAACTGGCATAATTATAACTAAATAAATAGAAAGCGGGCCAGAGCCCAACGTGTAACGGTGTAGCCCGCTTGGCATACGCATTGTGTAACTGGCTGGTCATTTCTTACTTACCTACAGACTGACTATGCTACTGCCACCTAGCGGACGACCTTTAACCATCCTCCATTCAACACCCATGCAAATTGCAAATGAACCACGAGATCTCAGGGGTTACTGGACCAAAGTTCGCCAATTTTTTTGCCGTAGTAACTTTTTCATCTCCGGTGTTAACGCAACAATCCGCATTGCGATCCGTCCACCAGTTGTCGAATGAGAGGGGCGACATTTAAAGAAGAAAGTAACATCAGCAAAACATAAAATCGGGATGACGCCTGCGGGCTTAACACAACTGCAATAGTAATAAGGTACTGGGGCACAGCATTGCCGAGTGGCTTCTATTAGCACGTATCAACGCGTTTAGTAGCAGACGGCAAGTCTCGGTAGTAATAGGCCGCATCGCAGCGTTAGCTAGGGATAGCGGCCTATTGCTGCAGGCGGAGTAGCGTGGTCGGTCGGTCTGTCTGTGTTGATCACGTTTATAAGATGTGCAAAAACGGCTGAACCGATCGAGATGCTGTTTGGAGGGCTGACTCTTGTGGGCCCAAGGAACCATGTACGAGATGGAGGTCAAGGTCGGACGAATCCATTCGTCGCCACGAGGAGTGTCAAGGTGGCGATGCGGCGTTTCGTCAAAATTCTTTGACCACTTGTTTAATCTCCGATAAGAAAGCTTCTGTCATAACGACAATTTTGTTTAGTGCTACGTTAGCGCAACGTGGTGTTGGAGCCGCCTCTTATGAGGCTTTGATATTGTATCATAGTAAAAAATTCTTAGACGAGGCTCTGATCACGTGTTTGTGATACAAGCAAGGTTCCCGTTAAGCTAAATTTGTATGGCCCCAGTACGCCATGGCTTCCAATTTTCGGCGTCCAGTGACGCCATGCATTAACATTTGGGCGTCCACTCCCACTGACTATTTTATACCAACGTCCGTACAGACGCCTATTGTTACGTAACTTCTATAATAGCGCAAAAACGGCACAAGTTCATCAGCGCTCACGATTCACGAGTTCTCGGGCTGTGGTGATTTTCGATTTTCGGGCGTCAGGGACGCCGGGACGCCAACTAATGGGAACTAGATGCAAGCGCAGTACGATCAGATAGACGGAAACAGTTGAAAGAACACAGTTTGACAAACATCATACCCTCATAGTTCACTTGCCACAATTTACTTGCACATAATGTGCTATGAAGCAGTAATGTTATAAGCGCACATAATATTTATATCCTCGTCAAGTCCACTCCATTGCGTTATTGTCACGTCCAATCAGTATTAACATCGGAACTCTTTCTCCACCATAGGCTGCAGCATAGGTCTGTGCATAAAGCCAAAAGTTCTATCAAACGTGGCCGATTCAAAAAGTCTGAAATTAAACAATAAGCTTGTTTCAGAGAAAACATGTCTGCGCTTATGCAGGCGAAGTAGTCTTTTTCGTGTTGCTTACCTGCGGACGCGCAGTGATTCGATGGCGCGTTTGCATTGTCGACATAGAAATAACGTCAACGAACCGTTGCCACGCAACCCATGACGTCATCACTTTTAACAGGTGCGCTGCGACCGGCGCGTCCGCGGAACAGAACGAGGAACGATTCGGTTCCGTAGGTACGGAGCCGGGCCGGCGGCGGGCCTGAATGTGCGGGGTCCCGTACAGTCAACCGTGCAGTGACGGCAGGCAGCGCGTCGATCAATTGACCGGGCGGCTGCTGAGCGCAGTGATCGAATGTCATGGCAACGCTCCCGGGCGCCGTCGGTGCGATCGGCCGCGAGCAAGCGAGCAGCGGCGCCCCTGTATAAATTATTGAGCGGGTCGATGACGCGACCGGTCGGCACAATAGTCGTCAAGTTTACTTGGCTACCTGCAGGTTTTGCCGCGTCGCCGTTGCAGGACCGGCAGCCAAGTTATTTGAAGTGTTGCCTGGCAACGGAAACGGCGCGCCGATCGCCGGTCGATATCTCGACGGGGAGATCGAGGCGAACCGGACGGTGCGGTGAGCGCGGATTCCCGGGCGCCCCTGCACCGGCCGCGGCGGGCGGGCGGGCGCACGTGTAACGACACGTCGGCGTGATTAGTGCCCGAATGACGGCGTCCGTTAGCAACGCGATCGAAGAGAGCAACGAACAAAATAATATTAACAACTAACTGCGCCGTCACAGCACCTGCTGGAGTTGTGGTGAAACCACTGCTGGCAGGAGCGCAGCTACAAGGGTGACATCAGGGCCATAGCTGGCCGGGTGGTCCAGGGTCCGGACCCCCAGCCACAACTAGAGTGACCTGTTTTCATTGCTCACGATTGATAAGTAATAATCAAGATGTACTTACTTACTTTCTTATTTTCACATATACGATGAAAAGTTCTCAATAGCCGGTACCCACAGTTGCTCAGTCGCGGTAAAAATGCATTCTATGTGTGTTTTCTGTTTTGGGCCGAGCCACGGCGTGATTTTCCCACATTCTAACCATCCGACCACCGAAGATGTAGTCCTCGAGACGGCGGTCTTAGTCTAGAAACCACTCGAGACCGTAATTTTGCGGTCTTAATCTTGGTCTTGAAAGTAAGTAAGCTTATTGTTTCATAAGCTATTAAATAGCTTGATTTCACAAAACATAAAACAAAACGCATTGCAGAAAACATCATCAGACATAAAATAGATAACAATACAACACTGCGGCTATAAACACATATAAACTAGACCCATATATTAAAATTGCTAAAAATTTAAAAGACCGTATGAGACTTATTTATTACGAAAATCGTACACGAAGTATACACAGTATAAAAAAGTCTCACACTTCAGGAGGTAGTAATAAAATCAATAACATAAGCAACATCAGCCTGAGAATAGCATGAAACAGAAAATATCCAAATTTTACAAGTAGCAGTTCTAGTAACACATGCACAGTTCTACAGTATGACACAGTTGTCTTAAATCGATATACAGAAAAATATCGTTCATCTTGAAGGATCGGTCTCGGCTGTTTTCGAAACCGATCGATAACTTGCTAGCATGTATGCGTCGTAAAATTAACAACAAAGATTGCAATTTTTTTATAAACTGCACTAATTGCGTTTCAGGACCAATGCAGCACAGGCGGCAAAAAAGTTACTATTATTGTAAGCAATGTGTATTTGTTGTGTTTCATTTGCCGGTCTTGTACGTGGTCTTGGTAGTTGCACCACTGGTCTTGACTGCAAGACTGCCTGTCATCTCTCTTAGAGAAATCCTGGCCACGCGCCCGACTGCGGTGTGTTGGTGATGCCAGCTGACGTCCGTTGAGTCGGTGGATGGCAGGTGTCAAACGACAGGTGCGTGCACGATCTAGCGCAGTCGCGCATGACGTCACACAACCGCGTCATCAATTACGTTGTCTATATCTCCGCTGCTTGATTCTTATTTCTCGCCGGCAAATAAGCCGAAAGTAGCATTTCTCACGGTAGGCCTGGCTGTGAAATTTAGAGTTTAGCACGTGGGCATGTTTTAGCAATACAATATTCTGTAATTCCGCATTTGAGCGTCGAAATTGGCATTATTACTGCCGAATGTAATAAACTAGTAATATATTATGTTGGCCAAACTGTACGGCAAACAGCTCGCTAAGGTCAAAGTAGCGGGAAAACTATCAGAATTGTTTCGTGTTAAGAAAGGAGTCCGACAAGGTTGTGTCCTGTCTCCGTACTGGTTCAACATTCTAGCGGAGATGGTGATGAGGGAAACCCTCGATGGATTTCAAGGTGGACTACAAAGTGGAGCGCGAATAGTGACGAACCGTCGCTACGCTGACGACATCATCCTGTTGGCCACTTCAGAGGCATAACTATAGGAGCTGGTGGATCGCCTAGACCGAGTCAGCCGTAAATACAGCCTACTTCAACGTCGACAAGACCAAGGTAATGGCGAGCGACGGCATAGCGTGCCGCATACTCATTCAGAATGAGCAACTGGAGCAGGCGGATACGCTCCCGTACCTTGGGTCCCTGATTACAGAAGATGGTGAATGTACGACGGAATTCCGTACCAGGTTAAACAAGGAGCAGGTGATCGGGGCTTCACTGCAGAAAATATAGAAAAGTCACAGCATACCGATTTCAACGAAGATACGACTAATAAAGGCGCTAGTGTGACCTGCAGCAACTTACGGCTGTAATAGCTGAACAATCAGAAAGAATGGAGAAACACGTCTTAACGCCTTTGAGATAAAAGGGCTGAGAAAGATTCTGCATGTTTCGTGGACAGCAAAGAAAACAAATGAGTGGGTTTAACAAAGCCGGAGTAAAGAGGGAACTATTAGACAGTCAAAACAAGGAAGCGTCCTAACTGCACTATTTACAAGGTTCTATCGTTTCTATGATAAACACTGGTAATTTTCTAGAATATACTCAGTCTATATATTCTGCAGGCTTTTTAAGGAAAAATTCCCAAAGCCGTTCATAATGCATAACGTTATCAGTACAAGGAGCTTTGGTCTAATACCCCAACTGTTTCGGCTGAGTGATATTGATAAACCATGTTAAAGTGATAAGAGAAAGGGCGAGACGTTCAGGAGTTATTTTACCATTTTCACCACTTTTTGGCTACAGTGCATTATACCGAAGGCATACAGTGTATATACCCGATCGCCTATGCGATCGCTCGGAGTGGACGTGGATCACCTGGTTGCAAGGCCGGCTCTGGCGTCGCTTACACTCATTATACCCGACGGTCATAGGCGTCGGAACCTATCTCCGTGGGACGGCCCGAGCCGTCCCATTTTTAAAAGTGGGACGGATCAAATAGGCTTGAGACATCCCACTTTTTGGCAATAAATCATAATATTTTACACAGGAGTATGTGTTTTTAATCTAGCATAGAATACAGAATATGGCAAAAGCAGCAGAGTCAACTTCAACCTCTGAGCTTAACTTCTTGTCCAAAATATACAGAATTACACAGAATTGCCCCTCCGTTGGGTGTCTGCGAGCTCAAAAGTTTTCAGCTTCATGGGGGCTTTGTGACGGCCCACCAGGGGCTCTGCCCCTGGACCCCGCTGGGGGCTCCGCCCCACAGATCCCATTATAAGCTCGCGCTACGCGCTCGCCATTTCTTCAGCCGTCCCACTTTTGATTTCTTTCCGAAGCCTATGCCGACGGTCTTATGTGATGAGATCTGGTTGTCGGAGATCTCGCATTATTATATTATATTCATCTTTATTCACCGTAAGGTAGCAAAATAAGCAACAAGAAAGAAAGAAACAACAACAACAATTCAACTATAAACATCACATGGCACATCGCTCAGAAATTTCTGATAACGGCTGCCTAACAATACGCTTGGCAATTGCAGACCGGACATATTTTGACAGTAATGTACAATTTCTATATTGGATGTTTTG
>Ga0209780_1002230_pt1 | contig 13592 bp, 11 predicted proteins | sample WorMetexBAHAMAS2_FD_187384 | JGI IMG/M metagenome (GOLD analysis project Ga0209780, IMG submission 187384) | Marine gutless worms symbiont microbial communities from Max Planck institute for Marine Microbiology, Germany - Inanidrilus exumae... | ecosystem: Host-associated > Annelida > Digestive... | reverse complement strand
GCTATCGTCTAATTGGTTAAACGAAGTAGGTTCTCTTTTTTAGTATTTTGAAGTACGTACGTGCGATATCGTCGTAAAAAGTTCACGTTTGCTATCTCATCTCCTGATGAGTTCTTAATTGTTGTTAAAGCCAATGGCAGCACTCTGCCATAGAAGTATAGTGCTATATGTTTGTCTATTCATAGTGAAACTGAAACATGTGTATGTTACTCTTGGTTTATTGGAGTATTGTCTTTTTAAGTGCAAGAAATACAATGCTATAACGAGAAAATGGATGTATGACCATCACCTTCAGAATCCCGACATGCACTGCAGTTGAAAGTACATGCCCTGCCCTCATGTAGTGTTCTGGGCTTGAACACTCATCTCAGAACACAGGAGGTCATAGTTTTGAGAAAAAGATTACTAATACCAACAAATTACATACGAATTGCATCCAGGGACCTATGACCTTGACGTATAATTCAATATGGTTATTGGAAATTTAACTTTGGTGCTACATGACTTTCTTAAGTCCTTTAACGGTACTTTAGGCAATGACAGCACGTTGTTATGTTGAACATTATTTTGGAAATGGCAAAAGACGACAATTAGTGAAGTTTGACATTTGACCTTTGACCTAACCTTGACCTTGACCTTTAAAATGTGGTACCCCTCTCCAAAAAGTTTTGCTTTGGTCTAAAGTATATGTGTGCCAAATTTGGTGCTTTGGGCCAGCAGGTAACGATCATTGCCATAAGCCACCCCACTATAAGTGATGAACGCAAGTGTTAAAGTAGACGGATGCTTAGAAACCAAGCATTTGTGTATTAAATTAGCAAGCCTATGTACATGTGTTACAATGTGGTTTATGTGAACATCAAACTTTAGACGGTTATCAATTATTACTCCAATGTCTATTTGTTTTGCATGTAAGTCAAACTGTTTTGTGCAATTACACAGCAAGTTATGGTGCCGCAGCCGGAGGCATAATATACTTCATTTCGTATCTGCCGTTCTCTTTCTTTGGCACTGACGCCCAATATCCGACAGTGTCTGCGAAAGCCAAGTTCAGTTTATCGCTGGTGCCAAACTTGGCAATGGGGATCGGATGCAAGACTTTAGGACAGTTCGAAAGCACAGGTACGTTTGACTTCGCCACCTTTTATTACTTCGCCCTGGTAGGTGGGCGAAATATTATGATCAGCTTATCTAATTGTCTGTCTCTTTTTTGTCTATCCGCTCACGTATGTCAAAAACCACATGTCCACACTTCACTAAATTTCTATACATGTTACTTGTGGCCGTGGCTCGGTCCTCGTCTGACGACAATGCAATATGTTATGCACTTTATGTTTTATGGGTGACGTCATGTCAAGTTTCACATATTTTGGCCAGTGGACCAAATCAAGCACGATGTTATTTATGTTTCATCCAGTTCGCACGTTTTGTCGAGTTTACGAGATGGCGGCACCGGAGCGAAGTCTGCTGTCTCCGACTACATCTTGTTTCCGTGGCAGGCAGACTGTATTATGCTCACGCAGTCCTGTATACAATAACGATGTTAGTTGATGACGAATTAAGCAAATGTCTTTCAGTTCTCTGTCGACCATACAATCTCGAATAGACTACACCTCTTCACATACGACTTACCTGTACTACTAACACGTTAAAAGGAAAGGAAAAGGAAAGGAAGCGTATTTATATAGCGCCTTTTATATACTATGTATATCTCAAAGCACTCAGGCATGAATCACACAGTTTTACCGGCAAATACACCATGCCTGCCTTTCCTTCGTATGCGTTCACCAGATGGCGCCACCTCTAACTGATGTAAGAGACATCTAATTGCAGCTTACTACTCATCTATCGACCCCGAAGGGATGAAAGGCTGAGTTGGCCTGGTTGGTTGACCCATAGCGGACGGTTTACCCACATAAGTGGTCACCCGTCAGCTACAGGCCGAGCGCAGGACAGGGAAAGTACGCCGGCCAAAGACCGACGTTCTACCACTGTGCCACGCAACCAACCAAGTCGCCGTCTGAAAACGCACCTTTTTATATCTGCTGTCGACACCTAGCAGCACTGCTGCCTAGCGACTGCCCGTGCATCCGATTTAGTTGTAGTATAATTTTTGTGCTCATATTGTGCACCTTACAAATGATTCTGCTATAGTTACCCACGCCGACGGCAGTTGCCGGTTGGGGTTTTCCAGGCCGTCTGTCTGTTTTTCCGCACGATATCTCAAACTTCGATGCAGCTAGATCACCAAACTTGACATAGAAACGTTCCACACGTTCCACAATGAGTTCTGGAAATTTATCTGTTTTGGAGTCAAAAGGTCAAAGGTCAAGGTCACAACGTCTGTGTCGGTCTTCAGACACAACTCAATATTGCCGCTGTTGATGCGTACATAAGCTACGCTGTTTTTCTTTCCATAATGTCCTGTCGCACAAGCAATGCTAGCGACACCGGGTTTTTCCTGCATAACTTCCCCACGTCTACGTAACGCTGTACGCTGGGTTTTTCCTGGCGTGTGTTTGTGCACTCTTGTGAGTGCCGGCTTCTTCTTATAGTTGCTTCCTTGAGTTTAAGCGGTGATTGGAGCAAACTTTATGTGTGGCAAGAGACCCTTTCTGACGCTAGACCTCATCCTTAATTTCTTCATTCTCAAGCTGGTTCAGGATGGAATGAATGTCCACTCTCTTTACGTCGACTTTTCCAATGTCAGTTTGAACAATGTGACCTTGCGTTTTATCAACAGTGAGAACTGAGAGAACTATGTAATGTCTGTAATGTATATGGCTTAATTCTTTGGCAAGAGTGTGAAGTATTGCGATCAGCGGATGTCTGTATGTCTGTCTATCTGTCCGCTCGCATATATCAACAACCACATGTTCCAAATTTTACCAGATTTTCTATAAATGTTACCTGTGCCCGTAGCTCGGTCATCGTCTGGCGGCAATTCGATAAGTTACGTAGGCCCTACTGCCGGTTTTGTGGATGATGTCATTCGTTCACATAATAGTGCGAATGGGCAGAATCAGAGACGACACGTATGTTTTGTCGAGTTCGCCAGGTGGCGGCACTGACGGCGAAATCTGCCTTCCCGTACTGCATCTTGTTTGAATAATTGTGAAAATATAATAGTTGTTTGCTATGTTGTAATTTGGTAGGTGTTGGCTTGCAGTGGTCTAACATCAACGAAGTTAGCAGTATCGACGATAATTTTACAATGCTTCACACAATCATAATGCTGTCTGTTGACATTGTTTTATACACTATTATCACGTGGTACGTCGACGCTTTGCTACCTGGTGATTTCGGGACCCCTCAGCCGTTCTACTTTCCATTTACGGTATTTTTCAACAAATTCTGTCGGTAGTTATTTTAATTTCTTATTGGCAATTAACTGCATAGACATTTATTTGGTGAGTTTTGTTGACTTGAAATTTGTAGTAGCGATGAAACTCACGTGATGTAATAGCTGTATTCTGTAGCAGTGATTTTGAATGGTCAGATTATTGGCTATATCAGTGTACAAGGTGTAATATATTTGACAGAATTTTGTTCACATTACTGTCTTCTAGCGTTACTCTTTCTCACTCTCGCTCGCCCCGTATGGGCCCGGGGCAATCCCCCTCTTCCATTATCCCTTCACTTCCTTACTTCTTCACCTTCTACTCTATCTAATAGTGTCTTTTACATTTCCTTTTTACCCTTTCTTACCCGCTTCATCTATTTTCTTGTATTTCTATCCCTTCCCATTCTACCAGAATAGTTCAGCTCCGTTTCCAGGCCGGATGTCTTGGGATGCGACTAAACCTGGCTTTAGTTTTTGTGTTAGTTAAGGATGCATGCTTGGTTTTGTCGTATTTGATTTAGTTGTGTCTTGCAGTGTGGTATTTGTCTTCCTGTTGTAGGCGCTGGCGTAATAATTTAAATGAGACTCTCGATCCCTTAACTTTTTTGGGTGGCTGCTGAACACAAACGCGGCCAAAATGGAGGTTAATATATCGCAGACCTTCCTTCACTGGGTAGGGATAGCTTTCCACCCTTGACCTTTTGTCTCTGCTACAGCCATATTTGTGCTGAAAATGGACGTCAATCTCCAACTCGCTCTGACTCTAACTCTCTCGTTGGGCCCCGGAGCTCATCCCGGTGTACAGGCAGTCAGCCCGCAGGTGACTTGAAGCCATCCACCCGGCGGTAGGCTGCCATTACTTTCCGCCAGGCTTGCGGTTACCTTGCCAGACGCACAGCATCACCGCCTCTTGGCCGGTACCAAGTTATACTGCTTGGTGACCGAGGCATACTGGTGTGAACAACTTGCCCAAGGTTGTTACGCAGCTTTGCTCCGAGCAGGAATTGAACCCATGACCTGTTGATTGCAAGTCAAACGCTCTACCCGTTGCACTACCGCGCCACCTTTCTCTAACGGTACACATTATGTACCTCGGCTTACATAATGCGATGTCGATCACGACATCGGTTTTCTCTCTTAGAACGCCTTTATGCTACTTCGTTTATCAGACAGATGAAGTACAGCTAGGTGCCAATACCAAATAGCTGATATACTTAAATATTAAGTAAATTTTGCCTATTTCCTTCACTCAAAACATCGCAGTTAGTGGATTCAGAGATATGGTGAGCCCATGGTCTCTGATGGGCAAATTTGTCCATCGTTCACGAATTAGGATTCGTAAATTCTTCAGCGGCTATTTTTACAGGTGAACTTGGGTTAGCTGTTGGCCCGTGAATTAGGATTCATGGGCCAACAGCTAGTCCAAGTTCAGCTGTAAAAATAGCCGCTGAAGAATTTACGCTATGTCATAAATGAACTAATTAAGGTCATTGTGCATCCTGCCACAAAAAGTGGAGCTTTGCAGCTAGTAACAAGTGTCAGTGTGGCAAACGTCAAACAGTGTTTTATATCGTCAGCGGCCGCCCACAGACCAAGCTGGAGGGTGGCCTACTACAGCTTCACTTGGCTGAAGACGCCACTGTTCAATGGTTGATGTCACGTGGCTCCTAATGCACGTGATAACAACAACAACATAACTGTATAACAAGAAGCTCAGCTGCCGCAGAGGGACCGCGCGACGCGCTATGTTAGTAAATTTATGCTGTGTATCATGAGATATTATGGGAGTTATAAAAGTTTCAAACAGCCAAAGTGCCTTCAAGGTCATTCGTGGGCATTGGCAATGGTGCCATTCGAAAGGCCACATACCACTATTAGTGTTCCGTTGCAACTATATCTCTATCTTGCGCCATTAACGAGATATTGCCACTTATTTCCCGAAATTTGAAGAGGTCATATGACTGTGAACATAACCCTTTTGGGGCTAATGTATCATGCATGCACGAATACTCGTATGCGTGTATTAGTACACGAAATTTGATGTGCATAGCTTCACCGATGCCAGCCCCGTATGGGTCCCTGGTCTGTAAGTAAGTGGGTAAGTGTCAAAGCAAGTAAGTGACAAATTTATGAAGCGCCAAAACCATAATAGGCCCTCTCCGTTTCCAATCCGGATGTCGTAGGAGGCGACTAAACCTGGCTTTAGTTTTTTGGGTCAATTTTGTTGTAGCATATTTTGTTACGGATGCATATTTGCTTTTGTTGTGTTTGCTTCAGTTTTTCAGTAAGCCAAGAGATTGGTTGGTAAGCACGTCTCCGAAATGACCCATTTTAGGGGTGGTTTGTTATCCGTCAGCTACGACATGATTTATAGTCTCTCTGTGCATTAAATTTGACGACTCGCTTCTGCCGTTCCAGAAATGTCATTGTGGGCGCAAAAATTTAAAATGGGTCACGTCATTCATTGACCCTGACCACGCCCATTTTAAGGGCGAATTGTCATCCATATGCTGGGACTTGACATAGCCTACCTGTGTTCGAAATTTGACTACTGTAGCTTCAGCCGTTCCAGAGATATGGTTGGTGCCCACCAAAACTTAAATGGTCGACGTGACATGACAACCTCTAGTTCAGGGATGGTTCATCACTTGCTACGATCCACCTATCTACCAAATTTGACGTCTCTAACTAAACCCACTACGAAGTTACGAAAGGCGATACAAAATATCGAAATTGGGGTGTTTCGGGATAGTTGGGGCCTGTAGGGGTAACTCAAGGTCACGGAAATCGCGCCATTTGATAGAGCGCATACGAGCGTTCCATAGTAACTATGTCCATATCTTGCACCGTTTCTGAGCTATAGCAAGACATTGGTCGAAAATCTCCGATTGTAACCTACCCCATCCCTACTTGGCGCCCCCATTTGGGGTGACCCCGTTGTAATTTGGCCTAGGTCGTTGGCATCAGAAACCAGAGTCTGTGGGCTATCGCATATGGCGTTGTTTGCGTGATTTTACGTTTAGCCGTGTTGGTACATAGGCCTACCCGCTTGTGTCAGACGGATGGACGGACAGATGGACAGACGGACGGACATACGGCGACAGCATATATGTATACCGTACTAGCATAGCAGCGCGCTGTAACAATTGTTGCTAACTTTGCAGAGAGCGTTGAAATGCGCTGTGCATTTAACGTGATAAACTGGTTTAAAGATTTTGTATTTTTAATGCAGAGATGGTACTGGTGTGGTCAGACCTCCAACGTCGTTCACGTCGATGATAACGAGACAGATTTGCCAGATTATGGCGATCGAGCATCGTTCTTCGAGCCAACCGTGTCAGACAGGAACGTGGGCATTAAGATACGCAATCTCACTAAGGTTTTTAATTATATTTGGTTATATATAGCGACTAGCGCTTATACTTCGCGCCTACGGCGTTCGAATGTCGCTCACACTTCGCTCTTACGACGCTCGATTCTCGCGCTTACGGCGCTCGATCCGTTGCGCGTGCGGCCTGCTAGTTCAGAATTTCCAGACGGAGCTATTTTTGCGCCCTGCTGGTCAGATGTCCACGATAAGCTACTGATTTGCAGCGGCGTACGGATGGCGCGCGGAGCGCGAGCCCGCGGTATCGATCGGCGCTCGTCAACGACCCCATAACCATTGAATTTTCTGCCGCATAATGAAGAAAAAGACTATTTAGACGCGCATCTAGGTAGCTTTGAACAGATATGTCAAGAATTTAATGTTTAGCCAGAGCATTGGCTGATTCAGTTAGCGTGTTTGTTACAAGGCCAAGCCTTAGATGTCTATCAGCGGGTGACTGATGGTGATGTTGGTGATTACCACATCTTGAAGGAGAATCTGCTTAACAAGTTTAGAGTTAGACTTACGGAGGGTCACAGGGTGGATACTGTAAGCGTTTTATGCCGAGTAAGATTAAGAGTGATATGAGACTCCTGAACAGTTCATTGATAGACTCTAAAGGTTTTACACAAGTGGCGCCAAATGGCGGGTTTTGAACAGACTTACGAAGGTCTGAAGAACTTGATCTTGCGAGATCAGTTCTTTACTACTTGTGATAAGTTGATGCAGACATTTCTGAAGGAGAAGGGTAAGATGACCTTTAAGGAGATGAGTCTGACTGCAGCTAATTATATTGATGCACTCGGCTATCAGAATGATGTGCATAATAATGCAGTGAATAAGAAGGGTCCAGCGGTGCATAAGAAATTTAATGACCGGGTAGAACCCAACGGTAAACAGGTCATGGTGGGACCATACAGTCATTGTGGGATGAGAAACCACGAAACGGAAAACTGCCAGTGTGTCCACTATGGCAGCAGGTAGAGGTAACAAGGCAAGTGAGGTAACTTGTTATAACTCAACTGCCATGGAGTGGGGCATGAAAGGAACGAGTGCCCATCCCTTAAACAAGATAGGACTCATAAAGTAGCTGCAATGCAACTTGTAACACACAACCACCCACAAGTGTGGGAATCATACGTGAAAAGCAGTGGTGATGTAGAGCTAATCTGTTGGTATAAAATGCCAGTTGTGGCTGGTGTATATAGTCCCGAAGGACAGCAATAATTGGAGAATTGGCGGACTCAGGACACGCCATGGTATGTTGGCAGAGTAAATAGAGTGGAGATGCTTGCCTTGCGGGATACTGGGTCGTAAAAACAGACCTGGATAGACTTGAACAAATGACAGGATCTTACGAACTCTAGGAATTGATACTCCATTCTATAAAGGTCTCATAAAGGTACTGTGTATGGATAATTCAGTGCAGGAGTTTATAATAGGGAATATCCTTGGAGCACTTTGGTTGAGGCAGCACAGCAGCAGTCGTGACCATGTGAAGGTCATTGGACAGTATAGTGACCTTGATAAGATGCTTAACTGGTCTAACAAGCGTGTCGCCTTGCAAGTAGAGTCGGAAGAAGACTGTAACAAGTCACCGGGAGAATGTAACATCAAAGAGGAGTAGTGTGACACGTCATTGGGTGAGGTTACTTGTGCGGAGCGTACAGTCCAGGAGAATTACTTTGAGTTGATTCCAACGGTAACTAGATGGCTGTATTGTGTTGAATGAACACAATACAGTATTCGCCTCGAAGCGGTCCGCTATATGTAATAGGTATTTCCCTCCCTAATCTTACCCGAGTCCTCAACGAGAACGTAATTTCGATCGCTTCAGCTGTTTTTGCAGGGCTCACTAGGTGACAGGCCAACAGACAGAGCTACAGACCACGTTAATCGGTCGGTAACAATAGACAGCATCTATGTACATACAACAACGATGTAGTCTATGTAGCATATCTATATTTTTAGACAGGTTTCCATACTTTTATCGTCGTACGGAAGAAGACAATCGTAGACAGCAGACTTCGCTTCGCCAGTTAATGCTAAATTAACTTTGCCTTCCTACGTCCATCAATATATATTTTTCTTTTGGGCGACGTACACCGTTGCTATAGTAACACCAACAACAGTTTCCGTAATTCTTCCCATTAATCTTCCAGTTTCTCGGTTCTTGTTTTAGTTTAGTTCGCGACTAAAGTCGAAATATTTAGTCACAATTATGCTGTTTAATGATTAGAAATTGAATTATGTCCGATTTTACGGTAAAGAAATAAATTTAAGTGAAATCTGTGCTTCTTAGCGAAATTCATATCGCAATGCATGACCCAATTTCCCTTTATTTTATTGACTGACCTGGGCGTGACCTGATGACGTAATCAGGCCACGCTTACTGTCAAGCGCATCGTATCACTCGTGAACGGGCGCTAAACGTTGCCGAAAATATGGGTAGGTACGGAACCTACAGCCCAGGGAATGATTTTGAATTGATTCTAACGGTAAAAACAGAAACAAGACATCCCGTAGAGGGATCATTTGGTATAGTGAATTACCGGCGATCTGAAATCATAGCGTAGTTATGGCGGCTTTAAGTCGCAAGACGTTGAAATTTTATTAGCAATTTTTGCGTTTTTTGGGAAAACGACCCCTTGTGGTAAAATTTTCAAAATTTTGTTCGAAAGTTTTCATCGCGACACCTATCGACGTTGTTGTGTTCAAATGTCGTAAAATTTCAGTAATTTCTGGGAGAACAGTACAGGTCAGTCAATAAAATAACGAGAAATTGAGTGCTCGGGTTATTATGAAAGATACATCAGTTATCTCAAGACCACAGCTAGTCGTAAACGTCATGACGAAGTATATTTTGGAAACTGACTAATGGACATGGAATGCCGAGTTGGACGTGCTCTTTGGTTGTGATAGACACTGTCTGGATAACAGTGCAAGAGAAGTTTGCTTGTTTGTTTTTGAAGTGTCAACAAGCTATCCTCCAAAGTGCAGTATGCCTAAACGCCATATTATCCAAAGCACGTCGTCTATACTTACGCTTACCATCTACAACGAGCCAGAACTTACAAGAACAGTTCTATGAAATAAACATCGTCATTAAAATAATCAAGCTAAATACAGATGCCAGGCATTTTGTGACTAATTGCATCTGTATTGTTGTATTTATATCTGTTTGCTATTTAATAAACTTAGTAAAATAATTTTATTTTTCTTTTGTGTTTCAAATATTGTGACCGTAAGTCCACCGCTGTATAATAGGCGTCTATTTGCTAGGCATTAGGTCAATTAATAAGTCCTCTTTTTGGTAGAGGATTTTGGTCCGACAGTAAACGACCAAGTGGTGACAGCAGTTGCACGGCGCCACCTTGAATTCCGAAAAATAACGTTAGTGACTAGAAAATCGAGTGAGAACAATACGTAAGAAATAGACAAGTCAGAAATAGACAGCAATCGTAGTACAACTGTTGGCGTGATTGTTCATAAAGGGTGATGAATAAATGGTCGTGAACAAATGTTTTAGAGATTCAACAAGAAACAGCGACCGGCTGTGGACAAACTAAGCGTCGACATGTATGAAGGGGACATCACGGTACTACTAGGCCACAATGGAGCCGGCAAAACCACCACAATGTTTATGCTCACTGGTAATCTCCATTTTAATATTTATCCTGAGTTCTAATTATTCAGATAATCACGGCTTGTACGGTAGTACAAGCTGTTGTAAAAGCGACTATCCAAAGTAATGGGAAAGGCCAAATTTGATCCCCTGAGGCTCCGAAACCCCTTAACGGATTTCGATGAAACTTGGAACATATAACCGGGTCGCGGGTATGCGCGCATATGCAAATATATGTGGCGCTGCGACAACGTGGGTGGTCTGGGCGAACACGTGAAGAACACATGTTGTGGTTTCTTAGGTATACCTTTTTTGCTTTATGCTTTGGCTCACGCCGAGCCCGCACAAGTGGACCAATTTTGACGATCTATACGTCATACGACGTGTTTCCGCCCTAAAATGTGCCTTTTGGGGTCTCCTTCATACTGCTCCCCATTTTGGATGTAAAATCCCCAAAAACCCTTATTTTGGGGGCGTGAATAGGCATTTTCAAGCTTAACGTGCAAAATATTAAAATTTGCGTACTATCGAAATTACTGCACCGATTACAACCACATTTTGCACAGTAACAAAGACCATCAAATTCTCTTCGTGGATGGTCCCAACACGCGTAAAACAAATCCAAGAGGGCGGACGGCCGCCATCTTGAAAATCGGAAATCAGCCATATCTCCGTAACGGTTCGAGCGATCTTCACGAAATTTGGCAGGATGACGCACATTGGGCCTCCGAATCGGACCGGCGGTTAAAATTTTCAACTTCTGAAAATCCAAGACGGCGGACGGTCGCCATTTTGAAAAATGGAAAATCGGCGATAGAATAATATCTATTAATGCAAAGACCTTTTCCTGTCAAAAGTGCCATACACCGAGTAGACAAAAGCAGAATTATATGCTACTTTATTTATTTTACCTATTTTACCTAATAAAACCGCAAAAATTATAAAAACAAAAACCTGCCTCAGTTTCTCTTCATTGTAAAAGCCGCCGTTCTAAAACAGCAAATATTAAAAATTTTATCCGCAAATTCTAAGCACAGAAGATAGCTTTTACATTTATGAAAGGCCGCTGACTGAAATAAATGTGATCGCTAGCTTCTGTGTGCGTTGAATTTGCGGATAAAATTTTGATATTTGCTGTTTTAGAACGGCGGCTTTTACAATAAAGGGAAACTGCGGCCAGTTTTTGTTTATTGTTTTAAAATTTCTGCTTGAACAGCTTTCGGCGATTGTTTTTCATGCCTAGTGTCGGTTTGTGGGTGCAGGTTTTTTGCCACCAAGTGGAGGAACTGCCTACATTAATGGACTGGATATGCGGCGAGATATGGTGAAGATTCGTGAAAATCTTGGTCTCTGTCCTCAGCATGACATCTTGTTCGACACCATGACTGTCAGAGAACATCTAACGTTTTTTGCCAGGGTATGGAGTATACGAACTCGCTACTTCCTACGAAAGGAATTCTTAGATTTGATAAGAGAGAAGGGTTTTAGAGCGTACTAAACACGTAAAAATATCAGTCATTTCAGAGTTCGGGTATCATCTGGCAGAAAGTACCCCTGAACAATAACTCAACCGGCGATTCATCACTCCCGTGATCCCGCTCCTGCGATTCGTTATTTTTACCCACCTACCCCGAAACCTAAATCCTGAAAGCCCGTGACCGACGAGTTCAAGCACTCTGATGAACATTGGTCATAAAAACCCACATAACTTGCTGTCGAGACAAGTGTTAACAGATTGTGCTGTTGCTAAGAAACAGACTTACAACACATACCTCTCAGTTTTCTGTAGCTGGTCTTCCATTTAAATGAGAAGCTTTGGGCATCGTTTTACATAAACTAGCCTCCCAGACAACAGCTTAAAAGCACCGAAAGAACTACTAGTCAACCCTTCAGTACTACACTTACAACTGAGAACATAAGTAAGTAAGTAATTCTTTATTGAACACTGACAAATGCAGAATGGTAACATTCTGTGGAGTACATGATTTGGATAGTAATAAGTCTGCTAAAAAGCTGTTTATCTGCCTCAGTACACATGTCTTCAAACGTCACACTTCTATCAGAGTATCCAAGCTTCCAGCATCTGCAGAGGAAGGAGTTGAGCCTCATTTGATCCCCTGCAGTGCAGAAACCACAAGCTTTACACATGAAATCACAAAAAGCACACAAAAACTAACCCGATTTGAGGATGTATATAAAATTGCAGAAAACCTAAACTATGAGTCGTCTTAGTCAGTAGGCTATGCGACACCAGGAAGCGTGATGTCTGATAAGACTTAGCGTGTTCTATGGCAAACTGTTTCATGTCTTTCTTCTAAAACACTCAGATGGTTGGTTTTCACTGGCTTTTGAACTACTCTGGCGACTTTTGCGCTTAGTATTGCATTTCGTCTAAATGTTTCTGTGTATGTAGCTGAAAGGCTGTCCATGTTCTAAAGTGAAACATGAGGTTGAACACATGATAAGCGTGTTACATTTGGAAGACAAGAGCGAAACGGCTGCGAAGAAACTCTCGGGTGGCATGAAACGAAAACTCTGTGTTGGCATTGCGCTTATTGCACATTCAAAGGTTATGTGATTGTTGTGATTTGTCAACTACGTTTACTATCTTACAGCTCTAACTGGACGATAGTAACCATATCGTGTTTACGTACTTGTAACGAGCGACATTGATGAATTGCGCGGCTATACGTTACGCGTGATATCTGTCCGTTTGACTCATACGGGCATATTGCGTCAAAACAACAAAGTAGTCAGGGGGCTCAGTCTCCGAAAACACCGTGATTGTTCAAATTGTTCCACAAGCACCATTTTTGGACCAGAGTTAGATATGACCATCACATACCAATTTCTCGAAGGAGCCAAGCTGGGCTCCCTCTGTGTCGGCCATTTTTGATAAATCCAAGATGGCGGTCGGCCGCCATGTTGAAAAATCGAAAAACGGCCATATCTCTCAACAGTTTGACCAATCTGCACAAAATTTGGCATGGTAACGCATTTTGGCCCTTCATAGAATATGGGCAGTTAAAATTTCCGACTTTTAACAGACAGCCGCCATCTTAAAAATCGAAAAACGGCCATATCTCTGCAACGGTTCGACCGATCTGCACAAAATTTGGAATGTTGACGCAAATTGGCACTGCAAAGCACACTGGCAGTTAAAATTTCAAACACTTGAAAATCCCCTACTCTCCCCTCTCTTCCCATCCATCCCTCCTTCCCTTCTTCTTTCCTCTTCTCCCTTCCTCTTCACTCCC
>Ga0209780_1002229_pt1 | contig 13593 bp, 11 predicted proteins | sample WorMetexBAHAMAS2_FD_187384 | JGI IMG/M metagenome (GOLD analysis project Ga0209780, IMG submission 187384) | Marine gutless worms symbiont microbial communities from Max Planck institute for Marine Microbiology, Germany - Inanidrilus exumae... | ecosystem: Host-associated > Annelida > Digestive... | reverse complement strand
GTCTATGAAGCTGTGTTTACTTTTTGATTGAGTGAATTATTTGTTAATAATAGATTTTGTCTACTCGATCTATATGATATTGTTAGTATAACGTTTATTAGGTTTATTAGAATGAATTGAGGTAAATGATGTAGCCGAATTGTTAAACTCGATTCTGCTGAACTGAACACTTTTAAATCCTACTGGCGCCATAAGGCTTTACCCACTTTGTCAAACTTTTCTACAAAATTCACGCACACAGTTGCTCAGGGTTGCATGTGGAAGATTACAGGATCGGATTGCCAGACCCTCAACTTGGAACGGTCTTCTCTCGAACATTCGTAGTGCGAGCATCCGGGAGAAGTTCAAACGTAGGCTAAAGACTAAAGAGCTGGCTGTTTGAGTGCGCATACGGCAGGAGATGCGTCTGATACTGTGGATTGGGATAAGCCAGGGCTAGTTATGGTATAGGTTAGATGATTTGTTGGACATTAGAGACCATTAAATAAAATTTTATGGGCCAGGCCGGGCCAAGCCATGTTTAAGGCCAGACCTAAATGTTATTGTGTCTTATGTGCCCTTCTTTCTTTTTCTGCTTTGAAACACAACTGTTAACGATTAATACTACAAACAACCGAAATATTTACCTGAAAATTAGTGACATTTCGGCAACAACTATCGCCTTTTTTTAACTCATAACTCTCCGCTAAGAGTCGCTGCAGTTGTAACAGCAGAGAGTAGTAGGTCGTTGTAGACATGGGAGAGCAGGAAGACCCCCTCGTCTCTGTTCATGACGTCTTGGGCTTCCTGCCGGATTTTGACAGCCTCTCTGATCCTCTCTGAGGCTGTCAAAATCCGGCAGAGACGAGGGGATCTTCAGACTGCTGCTCTCCCATGTCTACAATGACCTACTACTGCGCTATTACAACTGCAGCGACTCCTAGCAAAGAGTTATCAGTTCGAAAAAGGCGACAGTTGTTGCCGGAACGTCACTATTTTTTAGGTAAATATTTCGGTTGTTTGTAGTATTTTCAACGGCTATCTCCTCCCCCATTTATAAAGGGGGCTGGCAAATGACCACGGATTCTTACATTAGGACACAATACCTAAAGCATATTGGGGCCGGATTTTTTATTTTTATCCTGGTTTTTGTGTCACATGACTTTGAAGTTGGCTGTAAGTAGGAGTTGACTGTCAGTCCCGTATGGGGCTAATTTATTTTATTTTATTTTAGTATTAGTTTTAATTACATTATTTTGTCTTTGTATTTGTAGGACACTGAAAAATAGCATGTGAATGTGCTACTCCTATTTACATTAAACAAATGCAGTTACACACATAATGCCAAAAACACCGCGAAAAAATCCAACACCAAGAAAATTGCATCCACTTTCAGCTGATGAATTACAGCAGGAAGAGCATGTGCACTTGCAGGATGTTGAGCTTTCCTCTAATGATAGCTCACCTACTGCAGTCGATGAAGATTCTGTAATTATATGTACCGTCAGTAATAGCAGTCGTTCAGCACTTGACCATCTCGCTGCTGCACCTGTAGCAAATGTTGAATCAGGAGCACAGGACAAACCTTTAGCCAGTACTCGTCGTCGATCAAAAAAACAGACAAGTACTGCACCATCAAAAGATCCTGACAGTACTGTCACTAGAAAGACTTCAGCGAAGGTTGCGGGAAGATGTAGTAAGCGTTCAGAGAGAAGCCAAACGAAAGTCAGTAGTACAAGGCGAGCAAAAATCACGACAGAAGATGGTGCACAAAGGTCGCAGACTAATAAACTAACACTTGTAGATGGCAGTTTTGAGTTGCACTGTGCAAATGCAACTGATGAGTATTCTTGTAAAACAGGGATACAGAACTGCAGAAATGTGCATACAAATGACGAATCAGTTGATCGACATGAGGCTTCGGGTTCACTTGAGATAACGGATCCATTGGCAACTTTTCCACCTGGTGCCTGTAGTCATGTACTAATTGCTGATAATATGTGCAACGAAGATATTAATGATGACAACAGAACTGCTGTAGAATTGCCTTCCAGTGACTATGCAATGTCGGCGTCTGCTAATTGTGGTACATCTGACTTAACCGATACTGTTGATATGACTGCAGAGGTCTGTATGCCTACTCCACAGAAAAATCAACTGCGGTTTCTGTCAGAAGAGCTGTTGTCACTGAATCAAGAAAGTGCTCACATAACGACGCACGTTCACCGTCATTCTGGGACTACACCACGACGTGGTCACAGCCACACCAGTAACAACAGGCGATCTGTCAGTACTCCACGCAGATTTAACATTCTCAATTCAGATAGTAGGTCTAACAGACGCAGTCCGAGGTCAACGCCAAGGAAGACTATCGATGGCCAATCGACACCGATGAAAGTGAAGTTCTCTTTTTCAACGACACCATCGAAATCGCAAAAGGAATCTATAAAGACACCAACCTCAAAGAAGAAGTCTCCGTGCAGCTCCTCAATTTTAAAATTTCCGACTCCTAACAGGTCGCACACGAAACGAAAGCTTTATGTTGAATCACCAGAACATGATGTCAGAAAACCTACAAAAGTGTCTCGGTATGTATTAATTATTTAAATTTTAAAAAGTAAATAATTTACCGTATCTGCGTGCAACAAGTGGTCAAAGAATTTTGACGAAAGGTCACATCGCATGTCGTGCAATTATTGACGATTGAATGATTCCTTCTGCTGTGTGCTACTGTTGACGATTGAATGATTCTTTTTGCTGTGTACACTTCCGAAGAGACTCCACTGCTTTTTTGGTTTGGACAACCTCCAATAATGGCTCCTTCCCGCTGGGGGCCCTCAACTCCATCTACTTCTTGGTTCCTGGGCCCATGCGAGTCAGCTTTTCAAACCGCATCTTGAACAGTTCGTCCGTTTTTGCAGGGCTCACGAACATGACCAACAGACAGACCACACTACTCTGTTTGTAGCAATTGGTCATATCTAGCTGTTGCTCCGATTATGGCCTAAAAATACAAACAGTTGCTTTCTTGACTCTGTGGACTGTGGTAAGTTACATCGATACTTTATAAGCCACATTATTACTTAGGTAATGTTTCTGAGACATACAAATTATTACAAAATTTGTCGTAATAACAGTTGCAGTGCGATGTCAGTTATCTTGAAGTAGGGATAGGTTTGGAGTGAACCATGCCAGAGGATGTTCTTGGTATGAATTATTACAATAGTCAAAAACAGGAGACAAAAATAATCTAGAGCGCATAAAGAAATGTCACCAGTTATCAGTACGTACAGTATACACAAAAAAACATTAGGAATATAAAGTGATGATTATTAATGATTTAATTGGCTGTAAAGGTTATAGTACTAAAAAGATTGGCCTACAACTACTGTGTATGCTCAGATTAACTGGTTGTACTTTGTTGATGGCAAACATCAGCATATTGATCTCGTCACTGAGACCCGCTGTGTTTGGCATTACAGACATTTAGGTTCACCACCAGCAGAGGCTTCAAGTCTACCAAATGACCCAGAGTTGGCCGCAAGTGACTGTTTGCTGATGCAACCTATGCGGCAGTCGGCGCAGAATGATGCTACTGGAATGTTGGACAACAGTGATGTGGAACCGTCGGATCTGACGATCATTGCTTCTCCCACTAGCTTGGACCAAAATGTCGATACAACTGTTGAACAGACGTGTGAGAAGATTGATTTGACAGTCGGCAACGTGCGCAGCATCATCCGCGTGAGCATTTACATTGTCACTTTTAACCTGGACTACTGGTTCATCTGGTTAATCATCACTTGTTGTTACCACAAGTTATGGGACCAGCCGTGCTGTTGACTGTTGCTGTTTAAAACGAGATTATTTTGTATTCTTTTGCTATTTTGCAGACTGTTGTTGAGTGCATTCAAACTGACATACACTGTGCCCTAAATGTGAAGTAGTGATTAGATTAGAATGCAGTTATTTAGCCCTCCCGGCATGGCATGCTGATGTTACTTTATTTTTTAACAATCCTCTTGGAGATCAATTATCTCAGAATGTACTGGGCCAATCTTCACCAAATCTTAGGATAGCTACACATATAGGCTGGCATGATCAATTCGACCTTCTTTTTGCAATTGCTTAAGGGACGTTGCTATGGTGACCGATTTTTGGCACGAATCAGTGAAAATTGACATACCCACCTTCATTCTGTGTGCTGGCATTCCACAACAGATGGGAGGATTGCAACATGGCTGCATGCATTAACACTGCCGATGTTCTTTCTACGTCTGGCAAAAATTTGATGAACTTTGATCTGGTAACCCATGAATTTTGCAGGCGTGTTTGAGCCGGCGGGCTGCATGCTGGGCTTTGCCACACATTCCTTGTTTGCACTGGATTACTGTGTAAGAGGAGCAACATCCGTTCACTCTGGAGTTAGATTTATTATTGATGAAGAAAGTATGGGATCGAGTCAGTTCAGTGATTTCCCCAACAGGAAAGGCATCGGGCATGACACTAAACTTATCTTAATAAGCGACAACTAATCTGCCACCACCACTTCCAGTTTTTATGGATGAACTTTTGTTAGCCAGTTAAAGGCAAAGGTCGGTTTCTTATATAGTGCAGCTTACGCGATGACTGGACCAGCGCGCTTTACAATCTCGGAAGTGGCAGTTGATTGGCAAGAGCCAATGGTGCTGCAGCGCAAACTGCGGTCATCCAATTGTTCCTCTAAGTACCCTTCCAGAACAGAAACTTTTAGGCTAAGTGGCATAGGTTTTTAGGGGCCAGATGCCCTTTTTGTGCCCCAAACAACGGTGTCAAAATGTAGCTATCTGCATTTATCGTTACCCAAGCCGGCTGCATAGCCGTCGGCATGCGTATGGCATTCAGTTGTGTCTGTCTGTCCGTGCTCTAAAAGAAAAACGGCTTGAGCTGTCAACACCAGACGTGGTACACATATACTCTATAGTAGTCGCTCCGCATGCATTGACCGAGAGGTCAAAAGTCAAGGTCACACGGTTACAAAAACCGTTACGGTCGCACGGTTGCTAGTGACGCGTGCTGCTACGGCCGTGTGCTGCTGCTGCCGTCGTGGGTCTGCATGTCGATACGATTTAACGCGATTTAATTGGGTCAGTTATCAGTACATGCTAGCTAGTGCTGCTAAACAAGCTTAGTTAGCATGCCAGTCTCACCACATTTTCTCATTGTTTGTTTACAATGCTATAATTGTGTTCGTTGTTCAGCAATTAATCACAAACGAACACGTTCAAGAAATGGTTCGAAACACAATACTGGAGGAAGACGGTAGCGTGCAGTCGAAACTGAAGGAAGCTATTTTTGAACCAAAAATGACCAGATCGAAGCTGAGACAGGCCGTGGAAACAGGACAGATGCCGGTGAGTGAGACTGTGTCGTGAAAAAAGGATCACTGTTTAGTTTTCATGAACATGTTATATATTCTTATGTTTTTCTGTGTTGTTTAGAGATTATTTAATAATTGTTGTTACATAATAATTATGACAGCTGAAACTGTTATGGATGAAAGTTTAATACTATAACTGTCACTCTGAATTTAATATTAATAATAATAGTATTGATGATAATAGTAAACATTTGTGCCATCATCTTGGCAGTTCCATTGCGATAATTCACCCAGTTCACTTGTGGATGGAGGGGCAGGTCTAGTACCATGGGTGGGCGGTCACCAGGATGCTTCTTTTGGGTTTTACCTAAGAGAAGCATTCCAAAACCAGACCAACACAGAGATGATATTATACAACGAGAGTTGTTAGGCAGTAATATGTTATAGGAACTGAAGAACAGCAATTACACAAGATATCATATAGAGTTTCCCTTATCTTTTCCTATTTTGGGTCGTCGCTGAACAAAAAGGCAACGAGGTTGGGAGGTTACTATATCGTTGGCCATCATTAATCTGGTGGAACTAAATCTCCATTTAAGACCTTGTCCCTGATATAGCCTATTTTTGTGCTGAAAGGGGACGTTATTCTCCCCACGTTGGGAGATTAACGTCCCCTTTCAGCATTTCTAATCTAATTTGTATTACTTTTGAAATGGTTTCCATTACATATATTTTACTAATTTGTATTTTTGTAAATTTCACATGTGGTAAAATTTAAAGAAAGATTTGGTTAGCTGCTAATTAGTTGTTCTTTGTCATTGTTATTTTATATTTGAGTAAAGGTATTTTGCGTGGATGTAACTGTTTGTAGCTGCCACCTTGCTGGGTTGTGTCGCCTTCCAGTTCTTCCACTAAACCTGAACCAAGCTTCATGGATCTGAATTTTTCAGATGATGATGATGATGATGAGTATCGTCCAGGTGTTGATGATGAACTTGATGTAAGGAATATATTCTGTTGTTTTATTGTCATGTTAAGGTGTGTTCTATGCTCTTAAAAGTGATTAGCAAAATACGAAGTATATTTATAAGCACAGCAACTGATTTATGTCACTGAATAAGCTGTACTTTGGTGTAGCATTGGGACAGCACTCACAGCAGCCGTAAGTTGTATTGAACCTGAAGTTACGAATTACTTCTCAGATGGCCTGTGTAGCATGCTGATGTTTTTGTAACTTTTGAACTTGTCATTTGAATATACGACATATTGCAGTGATGTTGTCATTTTCTTTTTTTGTATCTGGAAATATGAGTAATTTTTCAGTTTAGTAATAATAATTAAATGTAATACTTTAAAATTCTAGTGTGAGGTAACAAAGATGCCAAAGCTGCATGCTTATTGATTTAATACTTTACTTACCTTAAATTAATCAGAATATTTGTGCAAATTAGTGAGTTATTTAGACGTTTGCTATTTGTTATTTGGTTTTATCTTGGTACAGATAGCCAGGAAAATCGCCAGTGGACTAGATTTTAATGATGGTTCCCACATCATAGGGGTTCTTCACCCCATGAGTTTTTCTTCTGTGAGCAGAGTTGAGACTACTGAAGGTGTCTGCACAATATGCCATCACATCCATAACCTGCATTTTAACAGTCAACTTTCACGTGAGCCTCGGTTAGCTGTTTCCCTTTCTGTCATTCCCTCCACTAATTCTGGAAGAGAACTTCTAGGACATACTGGCACAGTGTTTTTATGGACCAGAGCTCCTTCCGGTCACTCAAGCAGCTGTGTCAAAACATTGAAAGAAACTGAAAACAAAACACTGACCCCCAACTGTGGCCTGGCCTGAACATTTTTTCATCCACCTCTTCACTCCTAATAGATGTGGAATTGCTTCCTTTCCATCTTGTGTATTATGAGTAAAATTGTGTTCTACGTAATCGGTCGCAAAACTTACCGAGTGTGTGTATTGCTGGCGATATATTTAGCGTTGGAGCGATGATGACAGTATGTTATCATCACAAGCGAGTGACATTGAGTCGCCGTGCCCAGTTGCCGTAACTCCACGCAAGAGTCGTTTGCATTTGATGTCTGATACGGAGTCCACTGATAACTTGACTGCCAATCCGGTTGCTTTTTCTCCTACAGTATGTCCAAGACTTACACATTATTGCATAAAACAAAACGTTATTGTAGTTGTGAGTGAGTGAACGGGATTTAGCGTCCCACTTGTATCTTCTAAGTCACTTTGGCAATGTAGATATGATGGAGATTATTACTTGTTGATTTAAACATAATAATTCTCTTTCTCTTGTACAGTATTGCATAGAACTGTCTCAAGTATGACATCATTCAGAAGCTAATTGAACCTGAGTGTACGCTATAGACTTACAATCTTGGAGCATACATTTAGGCATAATGTGTATTTAATAAGCAGCATTTTATTGCCCATTGCAGTTTGTTTTCCGTTGTTCTGAGCTGATGTCTTGGTATTCAGATGACAACATCAATGGGTCCTCCATCAGTTCCGCCGTTAAGACGACGTTTGATATCAACTGCTGCAACCGATTGCGTACGTGCTGCATTTTGTTGCTCGCAGCAGCCCAAGCACGCTGCTGGCTTGTTGGTTTGTTTACTACGTCTCGTGCATAGTACACCCTCGGTGCATGTTCTTTTTTAGTGCCATTTGCAGTCACGGCTTAGTGGTCATGCAGCAGTAGTAAGTAACATTAACCAGTCACTTTGTACCAGTAGAACTTTAGTATGAGCATTAGCAGTATAATTATCCGTTTCGAATATACATGATAATGACATCATGTGATCTAAGTCATTGGCTAAGGTCACCAGTTATGTACTGGAATCAATTCAATTAGTATCCCTTCCCCGAGCTTTGGGTTCCTTCAGTGCATTGATACAGTTGGTTAGGTGATAGAAACTGTATCTGTGCTGTAAAGAAACCTGGTCTACTTATCCGCAAAGGTTCTAAGTTGGGGGGACCCTTCCCACCATGTAGCCAATAGGCACAGTTGTCTGTCTTCAGATAAAAATCAGGCCCATAGATATCTGCTGCTTGACCAGTTGAAGAAGACGTGATCCATTATATCAGCAGATGACTTTGTTTATTGGTAGTGTGGACAAAAATGTAATCGGATGTAATAAATTTCTGCTTGTCATTGCTGTAGTTGTCGTTATTGTTAAACTAACCAAATTTAAACTAACTGGAAAATGTTGTTAGATGGAGCAGGCAGAAGACGACGGTATCATTGCATGGCGCACACGTTCCAAACTGCCGTTGAATGACACTTCAATAGACACAATTGAGGCCAGCTTTGTCGCACCAGACATCACTCCTGATCTCTATGACGAAGCTACGTTGTTTGTTGGTGATGATGAGTGGCAGACTTTTCTCTCCAAGCTCATGAGAAGTGAAGGTTCGTGATGGTTTCCATTTTTATATCGATTTATTTAATACAATAAAGGTATGTGAAAATTTTGACTAGCTGATGAATATTTAATGACTTTTTTGTAACAAAGCAATGACTTTGCTGAATTTTATGAATGCTTTCAATGCCGCGTGTTGTTCCAGCCAGTTAACTGCATTATTGTCAGTGGCGTGAAGTCTTTGTGTGTGACACCGATTACTGCAGTGTGTTCTGTGTTCGGACATCTTTGTACACAGATTAGCTGATGACTCTGACATCTGCTGCACGGATACACAACAGAAAAATAAAGAAAAACGATTTAAATTTTAATTCTATTGCACAGAAGACATTATCTGAGTCATACTGTAACTTAAAGCTGATCAACAGATAAATGTATTGACACTTGCTGTTCACAAATGTTGGCCATTGAAACTGCACAACATCTTTATGTTGTTTTATTATGTCCAGTGACAAACCATGTCATACAACAAATATAGCAGATGACGATTACAGATTGAGAAACCTGTTGAAGAACTACAGTTACAGTTAGCCACAGCATTAGCTTAATCTCGGTGCCAGGAAGAAAGATGTTTGCCATTCACACCATGTGCTGTTAACTGTAGACAAAGTGTTTAGTGCTGGACTGTGTGCAGATACGGAGGCGGTTGACGAGGATGATGTCAGTGACCCGGAGTACAACATCATGCTAGAGGACGTTGATGATGATGATGATGAAGAGATACGCAATGACAAGGCAACCAGGGTCTCAAGTATGTTACTAACTTTCACTTTCTGTTTTCCGTTTTTGGGGTTTTTAGGTTGGATGGTTTTCCCTGAAGTTCTTCCAAATGGAAGCCATATGGGAATTGCTTGAGCATAATTATTTGCAGGCTGGTTGCCCAACCTGTCATGCAGCTAGAAGTATCAAAGCACTCTAGGATGATGTGTTGTTAGTGACATACGTGTTAACTCAATATCACTAATTTTGTTAATATTTTTTGCAATATTAATAACAGAAAAAAACTGAAATTGATTGCTTTCAGATTTTACCAACACATTTAGGTTTCGGGGTTTTGTGTTATTATATTAGCAGTTGCATTTTTGGCGAGATGTGACTTGATCAGATTTTAATTATTTGATATTTTTGATGTCACACGTGTGCTGTGCTGTTATTGTTGTTTTTCCTTTAATACTTTATCGTCCTGATTAGGTGACAGAAAGGACATCCATCGCATAGAAAAGTTATTGCAATTATCCACAATGGTTCTGTTTTGGGGCAAAAACTGACGGCAATAGTAGTTGTCGTCATTGTCGTAATTGCTACATGTTCCTTTATTCAACTGTCTTTCTGTCGTTCAGATGTTTGTCTGCAAGATGAATATTTGAAATTTGACTTTTTGGAATACTAAACAGTGCAGTTTTATGTTAAGCATTTAAAGAATGACCGACGTTGGGCTGTGTAGTAGCCATCATGAGATGGCTATTGGCTGTCATGAGTCAAAAAAGGTCCCACTGCACTTTACTGCAACTGCCGTGTATGGGTCCTGGGGCTATAAGTAAGTGGGTAAGTGTCTAAGTAAGTAAGTAATTGACAAATTCATGAAACGCCGAAAGCAGAATAGGCCCTCTCTGTTTCCAGGGCAGAGGACTGCAGGAGACGACCAAACCTGGCTGTATTTTTTGGGTTCATTTTATGTTGTAATATATTTTGTTACGGATGCATGTTTGCTTTCTTGTGTTTGTTTTAGTTTTTTAGTACTTAGCCAAGAGATTGTCTAGGAAGAACGTCTTCGAAATGACCGGGTGGAATGTAAAACCTTAACTCAATCAATCAATCTTGCTGTAACTTTGCCGAGTGATGACCGATTTTCAGAATTCTTTCTCTGACAATCGGCAGTGAGTTTATTATAAAGTCGTCACTAAAGACGCCGTCGTACCTTAAACATGTCGCTACACCATTTTGTGAAATATCCAGCACTTTTTTGACTCGCAATGGCCAATGTCCAAGTTTTTACCCACGCCGATGGCAGTTGCAGGGTAGGGTTGTCAAAAACTGATGCAGGCAGCTATGATTACCAAACTAGGCACAGAGATGTTCCACAATGAGTCCTGAAACCCATTTTTGGGGTCAAAAGGTCATGAGTCACAAGTCAAAAACTGTGCCAGAGTGGGTCTTTGCACTCTGTTGATTGCTGGTTTCTTCTAGTTTTATGCTGCCGTGCTCACGGAGACATAGTGGTGGCTGTTGTCATAGTCCTACAAGTGTGTTCTCTTGTTGATCACAGAGAAGGAGCTGAGCGAGTTGCTGAATGAAGTTTTTGATGGCTACGAAAGTGATACTTCGGAAACTCGGGCGACTGCGGAGGCAGACACTCAACCCAGTGATGTGCAGCTAACATTTGCTGATAACACTAATACACCGACTGAGCAATCGAGCAAAGTTGTGACTTCAAGAAGGTTGCGAAGTAAAGATCGTGGGAGACATAATGACTACGATATTGATGTCACAGGAGCTGCCTCTTCCTGTCAGCCCGAGGCAGAAAGCAATGAGTTCCATTATCCGGGACACATTCCTCCACTGAAGTATATTTTTGCATTATCACGTTTTTTTATGTCAACCAAGTCAGTTTTGTGATTTTATTTTACCGATGTAATTTGAAATTGCAGTATTTCAAAGATTAACAAAATTTATGTTCTTTTTGTTATAGAGCCATGGCGTTGTCTAAGCCCAATCAGTCCTTACAACATTACACTAATAACAGGCTATGTTGTCCAATTGCTATGTATAGACAGTAGTGGCCATCTTTATTGGTCTGAGCAGTGCTGCCACTGTGGTCCATGTTAGAGTAGAGACAGATGGACAGACACTCTTACAAAATAACGAGCAGCACATCTTCACTATATGACTGAGTAAATCACTGCTATGATTACTGAACATCTGTGTAAATTTATATTTTCACCTGCAGAAAAGTGTAAGACTCTGACGAAACTAGAACCAGCACATTTTGACGATGTGCAGTGATGCGACATTAGTGGAAAAATACTGAAGCGAGTGAGTGATTTTTGCTGGCCTGGAAGTAAATGTACACAGTGAGTGCTCTCTGGTTATTTGACACTGTTGATTACGTGACAGGAAAGCCATACGACCTGGCCCAGTCTGGTGAAACTTTAGAGGAAAGATTGGTGAAACAAGATTTGGATGTGTGTGGACAGAATGGATGCACCTTTGGTCAACGTCTTTGTCTCGGAGCTGGTCAAGTTCAAGACCGGTGTTCAGTCCGAGGGCAGGACTGATATACAGAAACCGCAGCCAACCAAGACGGGCGAAGAAGATGGTGTTCCGAAGATGACAAATGATGAACTTACACAGCTTCAGGACCAGATGCGCAAGGTGATGCTACCTGTTCTATTCTCATTATTAGGCTGCATTGCCTGCACGCAGTGCATAGATGTGACCCATTCATACAGATGTTGCACGTAGCGTGGTCTGTGTGTCTGTGTGTTGGGCACACGAGTGAGCTGTGCAAAAACGGCTGAACTGATCCAGGTGCTGTATTAATTACTCTAATACAACCAAAAATAACATACTGTTTATCAACGTTTCGGCTTCACGTCAGAAGCCGTCATCAGCACTGACTTCCGGTATCAGTCGTCACTATGTAAAAGCTTGTCCCATACATGGCTCAATTGGTAGCTCCCCTCGTTTCGATTCATGTTGTCGGTCTTCCTGATCCATCTGGCCTCCCTTATGAATCTGCCAGCTTTGTCGGATTCTCGATCAATCACCTTGGCATTCTTCCAGTCTGTCACATGATTCTCACTGCAAACATGATCTGTGATTGCAGATAAACAGTATTTTATTTTTGGTTGTATTAGAGTAATTAATATAGTTTTTGTGTCAGCCTGATGAAACTTTTCACAGCGATTGAGGTGCTGCTTGGGAGCTGACTCATGTGGGTCCAAGGAACCATGTATTATATAGGGTGCAGATCCCCCACAGAAAGGGGCACTTTTGTGGGGGACGTGTGACAGCCCATGGTAACATACCTATCGCAGGCGAATGCGTTTGCCCAGTGCATGTGGCGGACGAATGAGTGGTGACATGAAGGCGATGCTGCCTCTTGCCAGATGACTTTAGACTGTTGTTTTCTGCGATTGCTGTTCATATACTAATGACAAACGTTGAACCAGTGTTCCTTTATGGAACTACTCGTGAGGAGAACCTTTGAGGGTAATGAGAGCCGTATTTTTACAGGTTGGATAGCCTTTCTGTTGCTTAGTCAACTGTGTTGAAGCACTAAAGGGAACGTGAAGTACTGACGTCATCACCAACTGGACCTTAGCCTTGAGTTTTTGAGTCACGAACTGAATCCTGAGGGAACTAATGCCACACCCTTTATATCAGCTCTTGGACGTCTGTGTATAGTCATATCCATTATACTAATATGCAGTTGTTACTCTAGTGTTCCTTTATGCAGTTTAAACTGTTACTGTGGTATTCATGTACGTTTTATAGTACAAGTTAGTTTTTAAAAAGTAAAGGCTTCCCATACTCGTTACCGAGCATTGGGCCCGGAGCTAATCCCGGTGTACAGGCAGTCAGTCCGCAGGTGACTTAAGTCGTAACCCAGTGGTAGGCCAGCATTACTTTCCGCCAGGCCTGCGGTTACCTTCCCAGCCGCAGAGCATCACCGCACCTTGGTCGGTACCAAGTTATACTGCTTGGCGACAGAGTCATATAATAATAATAATAATAATATACACATTTGTATAGCGCCATATGGTCGTAACTTCAGAGGCGCTGGGCCAGGCAGTGTGCTAGTAGGAGTG
>Ga0209780_1002228_pt1 | contig 13603 bp, 14 predicted proteins | sample WorMetexBAHAMAS2_FD_187384 | JGI IMG/M metagenome (GOLD analysis project Ga0209780, IMG submission 187384) | Marine gutless worms symbiont microbial communities from Max Planck institute for Marine Microbiology, Germany - Inanidrilus exumae... | ecosystem: Host-associated > Annelida > Digestive... | reverse complement strand
TATTCGCGATTCATATTTTTTGTAAAATAACGACATAGTCCAATATTCTGCTATTAATTATTTATAAGACTACAAGAAAAATACACCATCAAAAATGACGCCAGACAAAAAAAAGAAATCATTACCCTTCCGGGCGACTTCAACGATGTATTTTTTGTAAAACTACCATTGAAGACTTCCCAGATAAGGCAGCCCAATGACCACATATCTGTCGACCTGTAATAACAAATACCAAAAAAAACAAAAATTTGACATAGGTTCTTTCATACGTAACAACAACAATAACAACTAGACATGTTGCAACTTTGATGGTTGCAACGTAATGGCCGCCGAAGGTGGATCACAATAAGCAAACAGATCTCAGCCGTTTCTGGGTCAAAGGTCACGGAAAGTAAGTCAACTTTTAAGGGACACATTGTAGATCGACACCAGCAGTTTTGTTTGTCAATGCGAGTTTTGTTCCAGAAATATGCGGTGTCAAGTGCGGAAGACACGAAGAAAGTGGTCAAAAAGTTGATGTTTTTTGCGCCTCAAATTAGGGGGAAGGGCCCTGAAATTTTTCTTGGGGGATTTTTAAACCGACACCACTTCCGACCTACTGGCCAAGTTTGGTTGAGATCCCATGGTTGGTCTTTCACCTATGCTGACGAAATAAAAAATAAACAAATTACAGCGGTAAAATATAATGGCCTTGCGTTTGGCGGCCATAATAACCACAATCATTTCTCAGCCAGCATACTGGGTCAATCTGAATTAGCTAGCACTCTCTGGTAAAAGGAAGTTGATGGCAAGAAGTTCTATTGCCCACAGGCACTTGCTGACAGCAACTAGCACAGTTGGAGCAGTGACATGGTATCAGAGGTCTCCTCAGTGGAGTGATCTACACCATCTCTGCACCATTTTTCATATCTAACTGGATAAATTTTACATAAGTACCACTTCCATGAAGCTTATGCATCTCTGGAATCAGAAAACATTCGTGATACAAGACTGTTTTTATACATATAAGAGAACAGACTTTGATATTATAAAAATAGCATAAATTTAAACAAAGCTTTTAACTATCATCGTTAAAAAGTGATATTTATTGACAAAACACACCATTTCTCTGCTGGTCGTTTTCCACCAGCGGCAGATCTCTCTGGCGGGTCGTATTTCTCGAGGACTGGAAACATCTTGATGGTTGGAATGGATTCGGGTCCAGAGGCAGGATACATGAAGTCGACACCTCCAAGTTTCCATTCTCCAGCCCGGTCAACAAACACTGATGTAACACTGATGTTGTTGTGGACAAGACCGCAGTCGACGTTCAGAAAACTCAACACCTTCTGTAATAAATACACCGAGGCGATTTCCACGGTTGTGTGTTGTTGGATTACAATTTGACAGGCTCTAAATCTAATTCCTGACTATATTGCTACAATGCCATGTAAAAAAGCAGTTAATATAGCACATCATCACCAAAGCCTCTAATACGTCACATACATTTATACTCCAAGAAAACAAATGTCTTGAACAAATGGCAAAACGAGGTCGTGTAAGATGAATCCTATATCAAAATTTTAACATCAGGTTGGCAAAGTTATGGGGCTTATAGCTGTGGTTGGGATGCCTATCTACCCGTGATATGGCGGTGTGGGTGGATGATTTGCCTGACTATCAAACTTGGCCAGGATATTCTATGCTCAACAAGTCTGCAGTCATAGACAGCAACTTTGTCCCCAGTGCTCACATCTCGCGAACGCAACCAAACGTAACATATAACGTCTTACTTGTGCGCCACCTGGTGAACTCAATTAAATATAACGTCATGCTTGGTTCTGACCCATTGGCCCCATTATGTGAAAATATGATGACATCCACAAAACCAAAAGTCATCAAAGGAGGACGGACCGAGCCAGAGCTATGGCCAGAAACAACACGTAATGTAAACTTAAAGTTGAAGTTAAAAACTAATTTGTATCGCGCCATAAAGTCCGAGGATTCAGAGGCAAAATTTGGACATGTTGCTTTTGAGATAAGAAAGCAGACAAACAGACAAATAAACAAACACACAAACAAACATAGACAGACACACAGACACGCCGATCTTAATGATCAATCAAACAAGTTTCGAAAAGCAAGAAACAGGAAAATATAGTTGAAGTTAGACAACAAAATGGCTGTAACACCAAATTAGCTGCAGAGATATCACACCATAATGAAACTGACTTGATATATTGCATTTTAAAATATTTTTACCAAATTTGGTGAACATTTGATTAAAAACTACTTTATTTATGAATGCTAACTGCCACAGTTGTTCCCATAACACGTTCAGTGAAGACAGGTGCAAAAAACTGAACCAATCTTGTCATGCCTCTGCTCTGTGAACGTAATCAACTCTCTTTCAATTCTCTTTGTGAATGTAATCAACTCTCAACTTTATTATTATTATTATTATTATTATAAACAACAGATACTGATGCATACAGCCAGCTGATGAAGGCCCCAGGAAATGGCTAACTGTATGGACGGAGACTGTGAATCATTGTTGTCAAGGTATATCAGCAGAGGAACCACTGGCTCAGTAACGACGTACAGGGCACGGTCACTCTGAAACATCCAACATAAAAATCTCTCAGGACTGCCAAGTTATCATGTCGCCAATGCGAGTGATAATCCCCTCCCCTCTCCTCCTCTCCTTCCCCTTTCCCTACCCTTACCTTCTCCCTGCTCCTCCCTCCCCTTCCACACTCCCATCTCCTCTCCCTTCCCCTACCCTTAAATAGAAGGGGATTTGGAGCGATATAAACCTGCACTAGGTGTCTCGGTTGCCCCCATTAAAGGTCTGGGGCAAAGCCCCAGCTGCCAAATGTTTTCCTGGACATAAGGGGGCCTACGTGAGCAATGGATGCAGTATTTTCAGACGACCAGACTACAGTCAAAATTAAACAGTTTCCAGGGTTCTTCTGACATTTGTATCTGAGTGTCATCCATGGGCTTTTAGGACCTATCATTTCCCACGTGTATTTCCTTGGCTCCAGACGCAGCCCAGCATCAGCAATTTACTGCGCAAGCAACACGGACTGACATCATGTAGGTGCCCTTGACGTCATCATATAAAATAAGCAATCAAATTCTGGGGATGTCAAAGCCTGTTTCGAAGTTGGTATACAGCAATACAATTATCCACACTGTAAGTAAATAAGTATAAGTAACTAAAACTGTGCAGAAATCTCGCATTCATCAATTATTTCACTCAGAACTTAGCATTTATAACTATAACAATGTGTGAAATTCAAAACTAATAACAACTGCGGGAGACATTCATCGTCGGCGAGCAATAATTGACTTTGTGCGGGTAAGTGGGTGACGTGGTTAAATTACGGGTGTGACAAGCTCAATGCGGGTGATTTGGGAGGCCTGATCTATTCTCTCTTGTTTGAGTCAATGTTTTACTTCCAATCCAACACAAAATAGGTCATCTTGGAGACGTTCTTCCCAGCCAATCTCTTGGTTTAGTACTGAAAAACCTGAATCTAACACAATAAAAGCAAACACACATCTGTAACAAAATACACCACAACACAAAACAAACACAAACTATGTTCTTTTTTAGAAATATCCTACTCAAAATTCACATTCACTAAAATATATTTTTTCACAGTTTACTATTACTCTAAAAGTGTGATATGTGTTTAAAGTGCCCTTAAACCCTAATCAACCAACCAACAGTTCTCATGCACACTAATAACACATTAATAAGCATCAGCCTATCTAAAATACCTTTTCTTCCTATCCAACTGGAAAGAAAATCAGTAACAATTCATGAGATATTAACATAACTAAACAAAAAAAACAAATTTAAGGCAAGTATGGCAACATTGTATACCGTCTTAGCAGTTGCCATCTCTAATAGTAATAATAACAAATTTTACAATAAGTGCAAATAATGTTAAAAAAATAGTGATGCAATAACCTCAAGCCCATCAATATACGTCAATATATTTGGATGCCGTAGAGTTTTCAGTCGCTTGAAAGATGCTTTGGCAACTTGAACCTATTTTTACAAATATATACAATCAATGTCATGTTTTGCAGTCACCAAAAAATTCCTTCTTGTCTGCACTGTAAAATGTGAACACGAAGTTCATATTACTGTGACAGCACCACAGGGCTGTCCCGGCCCAGGAGGACCACAAGCATGGTATAGACTCTAGACCCGCATTATGTAAATACATTTTTACGCTGGCTGCATCTAGCAGAAAGTGTAATGTACAACAGTTTGACGTCTGTCTGTCCATCTGTCCTGTACCTCTGTCCCATCATCATACTCATCTTGACTCACCAGGGGGCAGCATGCAAGGCAACCAGCGTACATTTAAGTCCAGCAATAAGGAGGACCAACATAGTTGTTATTACCTGCATTTTATAACCTGCTTTCTTACCACAAGAAATGTTAAAGTAAGCCGGAATGCATTCAGTGGCCCCGGAATTTGTTCCATTGGTGTTCCGGAGCCCCTGAACAAGTAAAATTAAACCAGAATGCATGTTCTAGGGACCCCTAACATGTACGCGTCTTCTGTATTTTAACTGTTTCTTTGACATGAATTTAGTTGTATCATTTGACAATCTGTTTCTTGCTGCTATATTGCAGTTTTCACATTGTTTGCAGTGTACATATGTCACAGTGTGTGACCTTTGACTACTTTGGCGTAGACTGCAAAAAGCAGTCTGTGTCAAAGGCAACTCCGTCCGGGGCCATAGTGTAGCATTGGGGTAGCCGGGGAAAGCAGGTGGTCCCAAATTGTAAGAGTTCCTGGGCACCAAAAAGTATGTATTTACAATTGTAACACACATTTTATATATTTCAGCTACTGGAGCATCACAATTGTCAATAACACAATAATTCAACTGCTCACATTAGCTTGACTTTACATATCTCTGCTGTCAGTAACTTTTTACCCGCGTGACGCCATGCTAGCGTGGTATATGCCGTCACCATGTCTGTCTGTCTGTCCATCTCTCTGTCACAAGTCGATGTTTTACTAAAATGGCTAAACCTAGGATCATGCAGACATTGTCGTACCATAGCCCAGAAACTGTTAGTTTTCTGACGTCAACAGTCGTTGGTGGTCGACGCCCCATTCCCCTTAAAATTTGCGCTCAAAGTGACCCAGCCCTCTTTCGAACACAACGACTTGGACTAAAATCCGCTCATAGTGCCTCAACCGTAAGAGGTAGTGAAATTGTTAAATCAGCACTAATAGGAAGTCGACAATGTGCTTTCAATCGAGCCATAGATGAACTCTGTGCGTTACCCCTAAGTCCCACAAAAGGTGGCTCAAAATGAAAATTTTAATAAATTTTTACATATTTTTGCGTTGCCTTTCATATCTTCTATGCACGCAATCATAGACATTTCAAATTTGGTATGTCGATTGATCATACCAAGTCCCAGCCTATGGACGACAAACTGTACCTGAAATGTGTGTGGTCACATCACGTGATCCACTTTAAATTTCAAGGCACTAAACATAACTCAGGAATAACTGAAACTAGAATTGTCAAATTTCCTACACAGGTAGGCTATATCTAGTGTTACCAAAAGGACAACACATCACCCCCTAAATGGGCGTGGTTATGGTCACTGACTGTTTTAAAATTTTGTCGTATGCCGTGATGCAGCGTGTCATGCAGGCACGTTAGTGACAGCTGAGCTACTTGTTAAATTACCTGACAAAAAATAACAAAATTTCGCCTGGCTCTCCAGCTGTTGCAACTGAGTGGATCACGCTCAAAATCTGCCAGAGCCAGCCCCTGGCAATGTACTCGAGATTGCTCCAGATTTCATCTAAATCAGATCACTTTCGATAGAGTTATAGCCGAACGTATGACAACCGCCAAAAAGCGTCGTAAAGTAAATCCAGTATTCGGCCGAAGCCTAGCTTCGTGCGGTATTGGCAGTTAAAATTTGGAACTTTTAAAAATCTAACATGGCGGAGGGCCGCCATTTTGAAAAGGACAAACGGCCATATCATGGCAATAATTTGACCAAATGCACGAAATTCGCATGGCGAGTCATGCTGGCCCTCCAAACTGTACTTGTAGTAAAATTTCAAACTTTAAAAAATCTAAGATGGTGGACGGTCGCCATGATGAGAAATGAAAAATTGGCCATATCTACGCAAACGTTTGACCGACGGGTGTGAAATTTGGCACAGTGATGCACGCTGGCCCTCCGAGCTTTACTGGCATTTAAAATTTCAAACTTTACAAATCCAAGATGGCGGCGCGAAATATGGCACTGTGATACATATTTACTTTAAGGAGCACATCGGCAGTTAAAAACTTGAATTCCTAACGATCCAAGAGGGCGGACAGCTGCCATTTTGATAACAGTTAAATTGCTATAGCCCAGCAATGGTTCAACCTGTTGCCGAGAAACTTGGTATGATGATACATGTTGACACCATTAATCCTATCAGTGGTTAAATTTTTGAGTGTTTTACTTTAGAAATCCAAGACTATGATGGTTGTTAATTTGAAATTCACAAATCGCCATATCTTTGCAATGCCCACATGAGTGACATGACCCTTTTCTAAATTTAAAAATCTTTTGAACAGACATTCGAAATTATATCTTAGTAATAAAACAGCAAATATAAATGGTAAAAACTGGCCAGTTTTCAACCAAGTGTAAGAGTAACAGAGTCATCGCTCTAAAATGGCAAAAATCACTTTGGTAGGACTCCACCTAGGACGTTAAGTAGGGCTTGCCTGGATCACTTAACAAAATGGTCAATGATCGTGATGTCATCAACAGCTGATCGCGATCACCGATCGAGATCAGCGGCGCCACCTAGTGTAGCACAGTATGCCAAGCTGCCTGAGTGGGCCACTGTGCTGGCAGTGTGACACCAGTGTGGACGGACGGTCAGCCGCCCGGTGCGGGGAGAGAGGAGCTGACTGCGCTTTGGTGTCATATACTCACGGATGCTTGCTGCTGCAACTGACTCGCTACTCCCCACAGGCTTCCCCCTCTCCCGATGTGGAGTTAAGTGATGTGCGGTGGCAGTGACAACTGATACTCAGACAGTCCAATGCGGCTGTGCAGACTGACGTAAATTATCCATATCTTAGCAATTAGCTGCATGATTGGACGTGATCGCACAGTATTGTCAACGATCTGATCGAGATCAGAAGCTGATCGAGGCAAGCCCTAACGTTAAGCATGCTCTTACCCATGAAATCATGCCAAAAATCATACTTGCTGTGAATGTGACTGTAGCACAGAATAAATGGCCATTCTAGCAATACCAGTAGAGAACAGAACCATCAACTGCCACTAAGTGCCACATGACTTTGCTGGTAAGGGTGTGTTTAACGTTCTAGGTGGAGTCCTACCAAAATGATTTTTGCCACTTTAGAGCTACGACCCTGTCGCCCTTACTCTTTTTAAAAACTGGCCAGTTTTATGATTTATTTCAATATAAAAATGGCTGAAATGCAACAACTGAATTGACATTACTCACTGACTGACAGTTTTAATTTATATCTAGTTAATGTTTTTTGGCAAATATGTTACTGAAAGCAAGATGATATTTTTTAAAAATATCTGAACGATGGATTTGACTTTTTTGTACTGCTGTAATTGCAACTGTGAATTCTCCATAAATTTGGCATTTTCAGCCGAAAATGGACTGCCAGTTTTCGGATTTTTGTCTGCAAAAAATTTACAGCTCTAACCATCAGCATCTCGTGTGCCAATATGACCACTGTATAATTCACCAGTACGTGAATATGGGAAACTTACCAGAGTTTCACTTGCACTTTTTACATCAAATACAAAAACTGACACTTCTTCACCATTACTCTGTACAAATGACACAACAGCAATATACAGATGTCATATACAGTAGCTGCAAGATATTTCCAACTTTACAATCATTCTTTTCTTTCTTACAATAATTCAACAACATTCAGATCGGGACTGAAAGTCCAACACATCCCTAGCATCGGTAGTAAGAGCTATTAATACCACAAAAACATTATAAATGTAACGTGATAATACCTGCTACATGTGATTTCAGTATTACATTATACTACTTTTGCTTAAAACCAATGTAGATCAAGAAGTAAACAAAATGTCACGTGTCTGTGATTGGCTTTTTAACCTGTAACTGTACCTCGACATTTTCAGTATACACACCCAATCTTGGACGACAACAGTACAAGAGTCACTAATGGTTGCACGCCACTTACTCAGACATTACAGTGCTGTTGGTATTATGGTTTACTCAGATCATAGTCATGTCTTAATTTCAATAATGCATACTACTGAATAATTATAAATATAAGTCTATTCTGAACATTATTCAATCTCTGCCACTTATTCAGTTATAACAACATTGTCAGTTATGCACCATTATTCAGTTTCTACCATTAATTCAGATACTGTACTACAGCACTGATGGTATTATGGCATCGTTTGCTCAAACTGGTCATAACTACATTTCAATAATGTCTAATATAACTAACATAATGATAAATAAATATAAACCCATTCTGGACATTATTCAGTGCTATTTGTCACTTATGCAGCCATAAAACCGTTACTGCTCGGTCTGGTCGGTCTGCCTGATGTGCCATTAGTCTATTCAACGTTTGCCACGTGTTTTATTTTCTGGTTTAGTGCAACTTCATAACAAAAAATAAATAAATAGTGGGTCTAATTAGAAACAATACAAAAATGGACACGTATCTTCAGTTCATGCCACGCCCACAAATCGAGTGAGTCACTAACCTTTCGTTTTCCTTGGTGCAGAATCCACAGCGATCTGTCTTCTAGTCCAGAAACTTTCTCACCGATCTCACAGGCAAAGTCTTTAGTTGGATCTCTAGAAAAGAATGACCACATCACCGCAAAATAATTACCTTACAACGTTATCATTTTGTTTTGTGCAAACGTCAAAGAATAGCAATTAACAACTTAGAAAAATATATTTATTTATTTTACTAATGACAAGCAGTAGTGATGGGCTGTACTCAAGATTTTGTCCAAGGTAAATACTATGAAAAAGAACCGCGATACCAGGTATACCGCGGTACTCGTTTCGCGGCTTGTACCGTAGTAAAGCTGTTTTGGACCAACGTAGTCCCGTCCCGAGACCCCTAAACAGATCTCGTTAATATCAGAATATATAACTACATGCGTAACTATTTAACGAGACAGTTGTTCACTAACATTTATTGAACACTTGCTTTCAATTGTAACAGCGTAGGCATACCCGTTCGATATTTACTTTTTATACTTGTGTTCTTACATTCGTTGTACTCAGTTACATTCTGTTCAACTGAGAAATAAAGTATTGATTTGTCGTCTACGTATACTTGATTGAGTGCGGGCAAAGGTATTAAATATTCTTTGGTGTGGGCGTCGTCGTGGCTAATGGCAACCATAGTGTGAAAGTTAATGATAGTACAAGTTGCTGTTGTATATACACAAAAATTTACTTAATATGGCGAAATGATCTATGATTTGTTGTAGTTTATAGCCATAGTGTCGTATTATTTTGATTCCTGCCGCGGAACACTAGCAGAGCATTTTTGTTGTGCCGAGTGGTGTAGTACACTAATGATTCCCCGATGGCAGAGAGTATCTTAAGTTCACTGAGAAACACAACTTTGATTGCCAATGACAGTGATGAAGAAGAAATTATGAGAGAAGTGGTAAGAACACATTGTGTTTCCCGCAGATATTTTTCTAATAACAGCACAATACAGTAGATGTAAGATAAACGGCTATGTACCAATTTTGCTTTAAGCTGTGCATGTCTGTTTTTGCACATATAGTAAACATATAAACAAAATTTAACTGAATACAATAAGATGCAGTCAGAAATGGTAGACTTTGCCCGGATGCTGCCACTGGCAAACTGGACGAAATGCACGTCGTCTTTGATGCCCATTCACTCTATTACATGAAAACACGATGTTATCCACAAAACTGGAAGTGCATAATATAGTGCATTGCCATCAGAGGATGGTTGAGCCATGGCGACAGGTAACATGTACAGAAAATGCCGGGAATTCTGGACGTGTTATTACCGCGTGATGCTATATGCCAGCACAGAATGTGCTGTCGTTGTGTGTGTGTCCGTCTGTCTATCTGTGTGTCTGTCACAAGCCAGCACTGTACAAAAATGGCTAAACATAGGATCACAGTGCCATACAATAGCCCAATTTTCTATATTTTGTATCGCCTTTCATGTCTTCGTAATGGGTAGAGATAGAGACTTCAAATTTGGTAGGTAGATTGATAGTAGCAAATGCCAGTCCAGGATGGCAAACCATCCCTGAAAGGGGCATGGTCAGGTCATGTGAACAATTTAAGTCTTGTTGGGCACCAAACATATCTCCGGAATGGCTGAATCTAATGTGGTCACATTTTGCATGCATATTGGCTATGTCAAGTCCCAGCATAAGGATGACAAATCACCCTTAAAAGGAGCGTGGTCTGGGTCACGTGACCGACTATAAATTTTGATGCCCTCAATGATATCTCTGGAACTGCTGAAGCTAGAATTGTCAAATTTTGCACGCAGGTAGACTATCAAATCTTAGCCTACTGTGATAAATGAACCCTATAATGGGCGTGGTCAGAGTCACGTTACCCATTTTTTTAAATTTTGCCCCCAATCATGTCTTTGTAATTGGTGAAGCTGGGCAATTCAAATTTCGTATGCTGATTGATACAGAGTAGTATGAGTGCATGCATAATATATTACCCCAAAAGGATGGGTGGGTTCACTGTCACGTGACCTCTTTGAATTTTGAGAAATAAGTGACAATATCTTGGTAACGGTGCACGATGTGACATGATTGCAATAGAATACTAATAGAAAATCGTATGTGGCCTGTCGAATGGCATTATTGCCAATGCCCTTGAATGACCTTGAAGGTCACTTTTGCTGTTTGAAACTTTTTTAACTCACATAGCTTGTGAAACATAGCATGAATTTACTCACATAGTGTGTTGCGCGGTTCCTCTGTGGTAGCTGAGCTTCTTGTTTAGATATGAATGGACAGATAGACAGACACACTGATTGCAATATTTATCACCCATACTGGGGGCAATGCAGAAAGGTTGTAGCCTCGATGGTTGACATATTGACACCATATCTGGCCTTTCATGCAATTTGAAGGCTGTGTTGATTTGTATGGATCTCTTGATGTTGACACTTGACTGTGTGACTTCACCCATCCAGGCCATTTTAGCCTGGCCACTGCTTCATTTGAAGACGCATAAAATGATGAAAAAACAATGATATAACAACAGCAGCAACAACAATAATAACAAACTTAGATATTGTATTTTTAATAACCTCGAATATGCTGTGTTTACTAATAGGAAAAGATGAAAGTTTTGAGGTGGCATTTAGAAGTTTGGCGAGAGAATATTGTGTGTGTGTGTGTGTGTGTGTGTGTGTGTGGCTAGTGTGCCAGCAATGGTATGACGTACAGTCGACTGCGCCAGGAGGGCTTGTCATGCATCACGTTAGAAATGTTCTTCGGAACTTATCCGCGGATGGTCGGTCTGAATCATTTTCCCAACCTGCAGATACTTCGCGTTATCGGCCAGACTGTCAGAAAAATCGATGGGCTCCGCTTTTTGCCGAAACTCAAAGAGTTGTGGATTGTCGAGTGCAATCTGAAGGTGGGTCAGTTATCCTGAGTGAACTTGTTTCAGCCTAAATAGGTTAAGTAACTGAAAGTTAGTGAATACAGCTGCTACACTTTTACGGGCACTAAGCACTACATGTATTTTCATATTTATACTATGTCAGCATTGCGTGTGATGTTCATAAGAATCATGCCAATTGCAGTGTTTAATCCTACTGTGATTTGGACTCTGCGAGCTGTGCCATGGTGATATTGGTAGTGGTGGTGGGGAATCTTTTTGTACATGACACAATGTCTGGAATTACAACTGAATCAGGTGGCGTGGTGACACAGTGGGTAGAGCATTGGACTTGCGATCAACAGGTCAAATCCTACTCGAGGCAAAGCTGTGTATCAATCTTGGGCAAGTTGTTCACACCTATATGCCTCTGTCACCAAGCAGTATAACTTGGTACCGGCCAAGGGGCGGTGATGCTCTGTGGCTAGGAAGGTAACTGCATGCCTGGCAGAAAGTAATGGTAGCCTACCACCGGGTGGATGACTTGTGTGCTGACTTCCTGTATACTGGGATCAGCTCTGGGCCCAACGCTCGGTAACGAGTATGGGAAGCCTTTACTTTTTACAACTGAATCAGAGTGCTGGCAGTCCAAGGTGGAGTCGCTGATAGCAGCCCTGGTAGACTATACTAACAGGTTGAGTTTTGAGATGGTGCTTGAAGGTATCTGTAGCAGAGAAAGTCTTGTGTCAAGACACTGTCCACTCCTGAAAGTTCTTTTGCCAGATGTTGTTGAGAAAAATGGACGGGTGGGGAGAAATTGAGTCTGGAGTATACCGTAACACATTAGCGCACGTCCAGTAGGTCACCACTGCCAGCTTTACAACGCCTATTTCCAGGTGAATCCGGATCAACCGTTTTCCTTTGATTTTATTTCTCCACTTTTTCTGGAAAAAGAACGGTTGAGGATAGGTGGTAGAGGTTTCTCTGTGGTCCAGATGTTGTTTGTGTCACCCAGCCAATGGGTTTCAAGTAGGAAATAAAACTCAAAGCACTGACTAACAACCGTTGCAAATCACCCATGTGCCTCATTATTTCTTTATCCGCCACTGAATTTCTGAAGGCAGGAGCATTGCTGCCTACATGCTGGGTATCCACTACCAGTGCCGCATGATCAACTGATTTGGTAGAGAATGATGACAAGTTGTAGGATGCAGATATGGACGTCATTTTCATCGATCTGTCAGACTACAATGTATTGTTGAGCTTGTTACACTTGCCACGTCCATAGCATAAAGCGTAATGTAACGGTCTAGCGTCCATCCGTCTGTGCGTCTGTCTGTCTGTCCCATCGGAACACTCACCGTGACAGGGCAGCAGTGATGTGGCCGGTGTACATTTCTGCCCAAGAGTAAGGAGGATCGACATACTTATCAGGTCGATTCTTCGACAGAGTCAACCTTATAAAGTTGGTCTCAAATGTCCGTCCATTTATTCGTCCGTGCATATGTACGTACGTCCGTTCGTCCACAACAAGTTTCTTCGATTTCAATGAAATTTGGCATATAGGTCGATGAGTGATACACAACGATATGTTGTATGACCCGATCCAAGGTCAAGGTCACGAGCCCTTCGAAGTTGCAAATCTGGCCATTTTCAACAGCTGTCTCCTTCGTCATTTATGATGGGAGCTGGCAACTGACCACTGATTCTTAAACTAGGGCACAATATCTAAATTTGATCGGGCGGGATTTGTGATATTTGGCCTAGTTTTTGTGTCACGTGACTTTGAACTTGGCAGATACGTCAGTTGTGAGTCGACCGTCAGTCCCGTACAGAGCTAATTTATTAGTATTTGATCTCTCACGTCGGCTTTGCTGTGCTGATGCAGTCAATGGCTGGATTGGAGGATTTGAGATGCGTTCGTCATCTGTGTCTCTA
>Ga0209780_1002227_pt1 | contig 13604 bp, 10 predicted proteins | sample WorMetexBAHAMAS2_FD_187384 | JGI IMG/M metagenome (GOLD analysis project Ga0209780, IMG submission 187384) | Marine gutless worms symbiont microbial communities from Max Planck institute for Marine Microbiology, Germany - Inanidrilus exumae... | ecosystem: Host-associated > Annelida > Digestive... | reverse complement strand
ACAAAAAAACAACAAACAACAAAAATATATTAATACTACAAATAATTATTGTATGTCAAGCTTTAATTTTTTTATTGGCTTTAATTTGGTGGTTTTTGTGTTTAATGCTGACTGCTGACAGATAAAAATTCATTTTGCCAGAATCTTCGGGTTTAAAGTCCCCCATTTTGAGATCAATGACGATAAAGCAGCGTAAGCGCAGATGGTAAAATAATAGATCAAGATAAAAGTCTTGATCCCCAATTTCAAGATGATACTGATTGCCCACAAAGGCAAAACCTACACCTAATTCTAATAAAAAATCCCGAATGTGATTGATTAAGGCTTTTTCCAAATCGCGTTCTTTGGCTTTTTCTGCTAAACTCAGAAAATCAAAACTATAGGGATCTTTTAACAATTGTTGAGCCAGTTCTGATTGTGGTTTTGGCAAAGTACACTCAAAATTGGTGATAGCCTTGCCTTGTCGGTGGAATAAGCCACTTTCAATTTGATGAACTAAGATTGTGCGACTCCAGCCATGTTGGATGGTTTGGCGGATGTACCACTCACGTTCAATTTTGTCTTTAACTTTATCTAAAATAACACAATTATGAAACCAAGGAATTTGTGCAGCAAGTTGCTGCACAAATTGTTCATCAGGATAAGCCTCGGCAAATGCACGCATATATTTAAGATTACGTGGCGAAAATCCTTTCATGTCTGGGAAAGCGCGACGCAAATCCGCCGATAAACGCTCAATCACTTTCGCGCCCCAACCATGTTGCTGTTGACGATTAAGAATTTCCCGCCCAATTTGCCAATAAAGTAATACCAATTCACGATTAACAGAAAGAGCAGCTCGTACTTGGGCATGGCGGATGCGTTGTTTTAAATCTTGTGGAAAGTCTTCATAGCCTTCTATGGATGATAATTTGTTTGGCATGGTTTCAAATAATAATATATATGATATATTCAGTCAATTTTATACCAACGATTTCGCCTAAACTATCGGGCTTTAAAGATGGGGCAATTTACCACATCACAAAAAATGGAGTCCAAAGCTTTAGTTTTGGGCGAGTACTTGATAAATTATAATTATGAGGATTGATCTACAGCAAAGCTTAAATCGCAGTCATATAGATCCGTCTGCCCTGAGTACTTTTCAAAGGATTTTGTTGACGACTGATGGGACAGTAACAGATATGTTAGAATCCTATTTTTATGAGCCAATTCAACTTATTAAATTAAGTGAAACCTTGAAACCTGTCGCACAAGATATACCTGTTATGTACCTAAAGAAAGGAACTGAGGTTATTGATAGGGAAATTTTACTCAGGGGGCGCATAAGCCGTAAAAATTATATTTATGCCGAATCAATTGTCGTTATCGAGAGACTCGATGAGGATTTTAGGAATGAATTGCTTAAAACCAAAACTCCAATTGGTAAACTTTGGCTCGAACATAGAATCGAGTCATTTAAAGAAATTGTGGATTCAGGAAAGGAGCCGGCTCATGAAAAATTGGCGCATTATTTTCGCATTGAACAAAATACGAATTTGCTATTTCGTAGCTATTGTGTATTTACCAATCGTCAGGCTACTATGATGATTACGGAAAAATTTCCGGAAAGTTTTTTTTTAAATGCTTTTTAACCAAAGGAGATAAAATAGTTTGGCAATGCATCAATATACCTATCAAGCCTGTGATGTTGAGGGCAAACTTAAAACTGGACAAGTTAGTGTGGAAAACGAACAGGAGGTTGTCATCATATTGCAGAATAAGCAACTGATACCACTAAAAATCGAGCAACAAGCCGAAAAGAGTCGTGCAATCATGCAGCAGACGATTAAAAATAGTGATGTGATTGATTTTACTAATGGATTGTGTACATTAGTTGAGGCGCAAGTGCCTTTAGATCGCGCTTTGGGATTGCTTGGAGGTATCACCGAAAAACCAATTGTAAAAGAATTAGTTGAAGATTTGCGCCGCGATGTTAAAGAGGGCAAGACTTTGGCTGATGCCCTACGGGCGCGCCCTGATATTTTTTCACATATGTATGTTAATATGGTACATGCTGGCGAAGAAGGCGGTATTTTAGACCAATTATTACCTAAGTTAGCCAATTTTCTAGCAGCCGCCGAAGAGGCTAAACGGGCTATTCTGTCTTCATTGATTTATCCTATCATACTTGGTGTTGTCGGGCTTTTGAGTGTGATACTATTAATGGTATTTGTTGTGCCATCCTTTGCTACATTGTTTGAGGATATGGGCTCAAACATTCCACCTTCGGCAGCTTTTTTATTAGGCTTAAGCGACTGGCTGAGGAGTTATGGTTGGACTTTACTTGGCGTGCCTGTTGTGTTGTGGTATGGTTGGCGACAGTTGGATGCAACGCCGCAGCGACGTTTACAACGCGATGAGATGATGCTATCGATACCCCTATTTGGGCAATTGATTTTGAAATCAGAGTCATCGCGTTTTTGTCGAACCTTGGGCGCCTTGCTGGGTGCTGGCATTCCTTTGCTAAAAGCCCTTAATATTTCCAAGGGCGTTATGGAAAGCCAAAGTCTTGTAAGTAGTCTGATAAAAATTGAAGAAGCTGTACGCGGTGGAACAAGCTTAGGAAAAGCATTAGTTAATGATGGAAAATTTCCGGTGCTGTTAGCGCAGTTAGTGATAGTGGGAGAAGAAGCTGGGCGCACAGCACCGATTTTAAATCAACTTGCCGAAACCTTTGATGGTTATGTTAAAGATCAAACATCGCGGCTGGTGGCTTTTTTAGAGCCGATGTTGATTTTAGTTTTAGGCGTGGTAGTCGGTGCGATAGTAGTTACGATGCTATCGGCTATTTTCAGTATTAATGAAATGACTTTATGATAACTTCTTAGCTATGCATTTATTAAAACAAACAATTGTGGTGTTATTATGTAGCACTGTGCTAGTGGCTTGTAATACAACACCCCCTAAACGTAAAAAACCCCCAATCAGTGCCCAACAATTAGCCAAGCGTGAATCACAAAAGATACGGCGCCCGGCGGTTAAGAAGCCCGTTGTTGAGCCGTCATCAATTGCTGCTCTGCCATCACCTTCTAAGTCTCGTCCCTTAAAAACGGTCAATCAAACTGGGCGGGTGCCAACGGTAAGGACAGTGACAGCAGAACAGGCACTGGATCTGAGTCGCCTGTCCAAAAATGATCCGATTGAGCTAGATTTTGAACAGGTGCCATTACGGCAAATTATTGATATTCTTGTCGATGCCTTAAATATTTCTGTGGTAATAGATCCCACTATTAATCAAAAAGTTACTATACGCACAGCACCGGATAAACCTTTAAGAAAAAAGGATTTATGGCCATTATTACAAATGCTGTTAGATGATGCTGGCGTCAGCATGAAAAAAAGAAAGGGGATTTATCATCTAAAAAGATCGTCTCCAAAGTTCCCTGGCACCATCGGTCTCAAGTCTGAAACCTTAAGCAATGCAACATCGTCTGATGTATTGCAAATTACGCCGCTGCGCTATATCACCGGTCAAGCTGCTCAAACGGTGATTAATCCGTTGATACAGCCGGAAGGGCGTATTATTACCATGCCAACTCTTAATATAATTGGCATTATCACCACACCACAATATTTAAAACGTGTCAATCAATTGCTTCACATCATTGATGCTGATCCTTTTTTGCATCGTGGGATGCGTTTATTTAGATTGCTCAATTCTAAAGCAGGTGAGATACAAAGCGAGTTAGATAGGATACTCAAAGCCGTCTATGATAAGTCGCCGCCAACCTACCAGGTAATTGCCTTAGAACGTATCAATTCGCTTTTGGTGATAGCACCACCCAATAGTGGTTTTAATGAAGTCGCAACTTGGGTTGAGATTCTTGATGAGAGAAGTGAGGAAAGCGGCGAACAAGTGTTTATTTATAAAGTGAAAAATCTGGAGGCATCTAAACTGGCGTCAACGTTGTCAAGTGTTTTTAAGCTCGACAAAGCTGCGGCAGAAAAACAAAAACTCAGTAAAAACCGGCAAAATGCTTTGCCGTCTAGAAACAACAGAGGAGGACCACCGTCTTTTCCAACGCCGTTCGGCGGCAGCAACAATACGGTTTCAGCTGATTTAAAAGTCACCCTCGTTGCGGATGAGAGTACCAACAGTTTATTGATACGTGCGAGTGCGCGTGACTATCGGCAATTATTAGCAACCATTTCTATACTTGACCGAGTGCCTAAAGAAGTGATGATTAATGTGGTGCTTGCCGAAGTGAAACTGACAGAATCTACCCAATTTGGCATTGATTGGCAAGCAGTTTTGGGGGGCGCTCGTGGTACCATAGGCTCAAATTTGAATATTCCTGGAGGTAACGTTCCGGCTTCAACTAGCGATGATAACTCAGCTGCGGTTGGCAGTTTGACGGGTTTGGCAGTCAATTATATATCAGGTGGTTTAGACGCGGTGTTAAATATGGTCGCCACAGACAATGAGATAAGTATTTTATCGCGCCCCTCTCTTTTGGTACGCAACAATGAAGAAGCCTCAATTAATATTGGTTCTAATGAGCCTTTTCTGAGTGGAGTCAATTCATCCACGACAGATAATCAGATTTTGTCTAATGATGTGCAGTATAAAGACACAGGTATTACTGTAAAGGTGACACCCCGTATCAATGACGATGGGATTATTAACCTGAAAATATTTCAAGAATTGTCACAACTAGGAGATCTGAGAACCACGCAAAACTTACAATCGTTTGATACTCGTAAAATCGAAACGTCCGTTGTGGTACGTGACGGTAGCACGATAATCATAGGGGGTTTAATTCAGAGGGATACCAAAGATAATCAACAAGGTATACCGCTACTTAAAGATATACCCGTCATCGGTAGGACACTGTTTTCGTCAACTGACAAACAAGTTGTTCGCACAGAACTGGCGCTCATCATAGTTCCTCAAATTGTTGACCCTGAGGCGGATACTCGACCATTGGTGCTCCAGTTCAGAAAACGTCTAAAGTTGCTGTCAAAATTCTTAAATGAACGGCAAGCTTTGGTTGAGTGGGAGCAGTGGTCCACCAATTGAATTCAAAAAAAACTCGCATCAGGTGAAAAAATATGATTTAATAAATTTGAATTGAAACGCGAGTTAAAAAATCCTATTTATTGAAGAAATAGGATTTTTAGATTGCTGTTTTAGAACTTTTAGATTTTTTTTTATTCAAAGTGAGGATTTTCTATGAAAGGATATTTGCTAATATTAACTGTCACCCTGTTGGCTGCCTGCAGCCGCAGCACCCATATACCCATACCAGTCGTCACATCTTATGCAGCGACAGGGCAACAAAAAATGCAGGCTGCACACCATTGGAATGTTTTGGCTTATGATGTTGCCAAACGACTGAAAAGGAGTGTTGATCTGACATTTTCCAAGGCAAGCAAGAAACCGCCTTTAATTATTAACATCACTGATAAGCAACAAAAAGACCCTTTTGCCAAAGCCTTTTCCAGTCTGCTCACCACCAAATTAGTACAACAAGGGGTGGTTGTTTTAACTGGTGATACGAAATACGCTGGAGAGACTCTCGGTATTGATTACGACGTGCAGGTGATTCACCACAAACGCGAAGGATTATTAGCCATTGCCAGAAACAGAAAAACCAACACAGAAGTCATAATCACTACCTCGATCATAAGGAATCAACAGTACATTTTTAATGATTCCCGCATTTACTATATCAATAATGGCGATAATGATCACTACTATCACCACGATTACGCAGCCAAAACTTATCAGGTAGTTAATCAATGATGAAAAAAACCTTGACTTTATTCTATGCCAGTTTACTCACTGTAGTGATGGCTGGCTGTGCTTATTTTGTTAAAGATGGTAATTTAGTCAGCAGTAGCCATACTGCCGCTGATCACCTATTAAAAGGTGTAAGTAGGATTGAGACGAAACAGCCTATTTTGGTGACCAGTTTTGTCAATATTGACGATGTACAACAATCTTCCACCTTTGGCAGGATGACAGCAGAACAAATCGGCTCTCGCATCGTCCAACGAGGTTATAAGGTGATTGAAATGAAGATGCGTGGTAGTGTCTTCGTTCAAGAAAAGACGGGAGAGTTATTGTTATCGAGACAATTGCGCCAAATCAGTCTAGAACATGATGCCTATGCTGTTGTCGTGGGCACATATGGCGCGAGCAAAGGAACCGTCTACGTCACAGCAAAATTAGTCCGTGCGGCGGACAATGTGATTTTGAGTTCTTATGATTACCGATTAACGATAGGACCAGATACCAAAAAGATGTTACAGAAAAGGGGGTAAAGTCAGTAGCGTCAAAGGGAATGACGCAACAATAAAAAGAAAAAGGTTTGTTTTGTTTGCCCGCATAAAGGGTAGAATCTTCGGTGAGGCCACCTTGGTTGTGCCGGACGGGGTTTGCAACCCAGTCCGTCAAGTTTCAGCTCTAAAATGTTACGGACGGGGTTGCAAACCCCGTCCGGCATTGTTATTTTACTGACAAATTCGCTGGAATTGTGATTGAAGATTTGAATGTTAAAGGTATGTTATCGAATCGAAAATTATCTCGTGCTCTGGCTGATTTGGGTTTGTATGAGTTTCGCCGGCAACTTGAGTATAAGTCGAAATATAAGGGTAATTATCTGTTGATTGCTGATAGGTGGTTTCCTTCTTCTAAAACATGTTCAAGCTGTGGTCATAAGAAGGAACAACTCAAGTTATCAGAGCGTGCTTACCAATGTGAAGCTTGTGGGCATGAAATAGATCGAGATTTAAATGCCGCCATTAATTTGAAAAACCTTTTGTATCAATAAACTTGATGCAAAGTGATTAAAATACCGGGAGCTCCTCGGGAATTCACGCTTGTGGAGAAGAAGGCTCTGGCTTCATTCGTATGAATGAGGTGAAACCGGCTTCTGTGAAGCAAGAACTAAGCCGTGTAGAGATTTGTACACATTTTAGAGAGCGGCTTCTGATTGAAGCGTTAGAGGTAATCTTTCTAAATCTTCATTAATTCTCTTAACAATATCCATAGGAATAGACTCGCCGTTTAAAGACATATTTTCGAGGTTCAAGTTTGTATCAATATATAAAATAGGAGTCCAAGATAAATCTTGGACTCCTACCAAAATCTAAAATATCAAGTCTAAAATATCAAAAAAATCCTATTTCTTAAAGAAACAGGATTTTTCATACCTCCATATTTTCACAATGTTCTGTTTTTTGTCGATTTTTCAGGCACAGGGGCTCTTCAGCCGCTTGTGTAGACTATTTATTTAGGTTTTATTTATTCGTTGTCAACCATTCGCTGCACTCACCACTACGACAAAAAACGTCGAACTAACAGTAGATATTTAACAATTAATTATTAGAATTGTCCCTAACTTAACCATCTGAATAACCTCGCCACTGCCGCAGTGATCCTTATTTTACTACTCGATGTTCAAGTTTTAATCAAAAGCCTGTCATTTCGACCAACGGGAGAAATCTTAAAACGCTAAACCAGATTTCTCGCAAAACTCGAAATGACAAAAAAAATTAAATAATCGAAATGACAAAAAAATTAAATAATTAATTAAAAATTGGAGTCCAAAGCTTTAGCTTTGGAAATATACGCCCATGCACTGTATCCACAAAAAATCTTAGTTTTATGTAGTTTTATGTAGGGTGGGCAACGTGTTTTTGTTGCCCACCGTCTCGGGGCTGGTGGGCAAAAAAAACACTTTGCCCACCCTACAAAAGAACCTACAAAAGAACGTCTTTGGGCTTAACTTAATGGTATTGGGTTTGCAACCACGTCCGTAACATTTCAGAGCCGAAACTTTACGGACTGGTTTGCAACCCCGTCCAGCACAGATTTTTATATTTAAAAATCAATTATATGTACTTAACTGAATGGCATTGGGTTGTAGTATCCAATAGGCACTAAAATTTGGAATTTCCCCCAATCTATTTATAAAAAGGCGACCATATGTCAAAAGAACAAGAACAAACTCATTTTCAGTCGCTCAAACAGAGACTGAACTATGTGATCAATCTCGTCCACCGCCACCCCCATATCATCTACAACAGCGAACAATATGAAGAAAATTTAGCTGATCTATACGCGCCCCTCGAAGAAATCAAACAAGTTTTAGGTCAAAAAGGACTTGCGCGTGTGGGTGAGCGTTTGCCCTTCATAGAAAAATATTATTATGAACAAGAACCCACCTTCGACGAAAAAAGCTTAGCACTACTAAAAAACGAACTCAGACAAGCCCTCCAAAGACTCAACGCCGAAATCCACACCTGGCGAGGTTTCCAACACGATGCTCGGCTCATCATCAACAAAAACCAGCCCCAAAAAAGCCGGGCACTGTTTTTCGATCTCCTTAAGCTTATGCCTATTCTCTACACAGCGCGTGGTCACCTTTCCCAAGAAAAAGTAGATGACTTTCTGCGTGACGCCAGCGCCATGGAAATGAGAAATCGTTTTTCTGATATTATGAAAAACCATTTTCCCCCGCTAGTTCAATCTTTAGGAATTCAAAAACTGAAGAGTTATTTTAACCAATTCAGAAAAGATGAACATCCCTTTCAACAACTTTTTATTAAAGCCACGACAGCCAACTATCAGGGGCAAATGTTAAAGCAACGAGTTCTGAAACTGACTCGGGTAACGCCTGAAGATGCCTTAGTCAGAGGCGCTTTTGGTAGCGACTGCTCAATGAAAAGTGTCCCTTATCATAGCTTAGTTAAAGGTGCCGAAGTATATTACATTTTTGCCTCAAAAAATGAATCCCCTCCCCGTCACAGCAAACCGGATGGCTACATATTTCTCGTCTGGGTAGAAGTTGAAGACAAACATTTACCCTACATCCTAACACTTAATGCGCCTTATATTTCCGGCAATGCCGGCAAAGAAATCATCAAAATGATCGCCTATCTCCACCAAGTCAACGCGATTATCGTCCCACGAAAAACTCGACTAATAGGGCTCAACAACCATGTGAGTGGACAAGAAGGACTTCAATTTTCTGAAAAACGCCCAGTCAAAGTGCGCTTTCCGCCCTCATGGGAGGTTCTCGATAATAAGCAAAAAGAACTTGAAAGAATTTATAAATTATATAGCAATAATTACTTAGGATTCATGAATCGTTTGGCTGATATGATCGCCATAGAGCCGGCACCATCAGAAACGATCATATCCCAGGGCGAATATCAGCGTGAGCCTGATAGCATCAACATCGCCCTGATTCCCGAAGGCTTGAGAGCACTGACAGCCAGTCAATTTCAAACATCAGTCAATCCCCCAGAGGCTTCTTTGATAAGGCATATTCTCCAAATTGATGATAAAAATCTCGTCTTAGCACAGGCACTGAGGGAACGGATATATAATAAAAAATTGATTTCCTATCAAGAGTTTAAACAATTTAGAACCCAACTGGGTTTTCAATTTTCTGATTTATCAAAATTACCGTTTGAAACCAAAGCGCAGATCATTTTTGGATGGGAAAATCTCGATTTAAAAGATCAAACGGCGTTTAATCTGTTAAAAGAATCCGTATTAAATTATATAAAGGATAATTATTACAAATCCTTATTTACGGCTGCTATCTATAATATACCCAAATTAATTCTTGCCCTAAAAGGTAAAATTAATATCGATGAAATGAATATCGATGGCAAAACCGCACTCCACTTGGCGGTTGAATATGATCATCATAAAGTGATCGAAGCGCTAGTCACAATCGGTGCTAATGTGCAAGCTAAAAATAATTTTGGTAAAACAGCACTTCACTTAGCCGCGCAGGAGGGTTATACAAAAGCCGTCAGTGCTTTATTGAGAGCTAAAAAGATTGATATAGAGGTAAAAGATGACAACACTCAGACAGCACTCTATTGGGCAGCCAAGGAAGGACATATAAAAATCGTCAAAATCCTATTATCTGCTGGTGCTCAAGTGAACGTTAGAAACAATAAGGACGATAAGACAGAACTTCATTGGGCGGTTCAGGGGGGATATATAGAAATTGTTAAGGCTTTATTAGAGGCGGGTGCTGATGTTGACGCCAAGGGTAATATGAATAAAACTGCGCTTGATTTGGCGACTGAGGAAGGCTAACCGCCTCAATCGCCACTCTAAAGCTCACTGGAAAATGTCAAGTTTTTATGGATAATCCCCAGCCAATATCGATAGTCATCAAGATTTTTTCGTGGACCATACACAATCTAAAATGACCGTTGGTTCCTTCGGTCATTTTAGTTTGGTCTGTTTTTTATTCCGTGGATGATTGTCCTATATTCTGTATGTGGCTGCTACCGATATGTAATATCTTACCAGAGGCGTCTCGTAACCATTTCGACACCGATTTGTATAGGTTGGCAACGCCGGCCACTCTTGCCTTTGTCATGAAACTAAAAAGGCTGTCGTCCTTGACAAGGCGGGTGTTCTGCGCCTCTCGGTAGAACTTATCGATATCATCTGTCGCTTTTAAAGTTTTCAATATCACGGCAACGTAATAGTCAATATACATGGATCTGGTGGCAGCGGTATCCGTTTTGCCATTTTGAATCACATCGTTGCCCTTTTGAGTCACATCATTGCTCGTGTATTGATGCTCGATGTCTGTTGTTTTATTATACATGAGGTTGGCGGTAGCGGCGGTATCTGTTCCGGCATTTCGAGTCACACCGTTGCCCGTGTATTGATGTTCGATGTCTGTTATTTCCTGCTTTAACCTGTCTAGAACCTCACCAATCTGTGATCCTGCGTCATTATATGCTTGAGAGAACATACGAATATTGTCGCTGTCGTACATAAATACGCCTATGTCGTGACGTTTTTGCGGAGTATAAGCATACTCTTTTTCTAGATCATCATGAAAATCCTTTAATATCTGATCCATATGGTCGTCGACGGCCCTCTGCATAGACCGCACATCATCTTCCGTATATTCAATGGGGTGAACTGTTGACAAGTCAATCAGCATATCCTGCACCTGTTCGCGGGCGTGCCGCACACCTTCTTTCATATTGGAAATGATCGTCGACTTCTCAGACGAACTAAAACCATCGACTGGATTTACCGTGTCACGTATATGCTTGTCGACCTCAGCGTCGTCGCTAATGTCAACGCCTTTTATCATTAGATCGCGTGATAAAGTCGTCACCAGGCCTATAGCGTTAAATTCAGACACCTCTTTTCTCATAACGGCAGCTGTGGCGCTGGCTTTGGGGGTGAATAGCATGCCAATATTAATTTGATCGACCAACGATGTGAAAAACATGGCTACTTTTAAACCATCCGTATCCTCTGGAACCAATCTGTTGATATCGTCTGCAAAGTATTTTCCGAAGTAGAGCCAAGATAGCTTCTTTTTTACTCCGTCGTTATACAATTTTGCCATTTGTCTCAAACCAGATACATCAGATAGCTGCTCCTTATAATGTTCTGCAAACTTATGACCAAAATTACTGGTGTCCACCAAAGAGGCTAACAACGGAGTTAAAGACGGAATCAATTTCTCTTCCAGCCATATAAAACTGATGGCCTGTGCCCCCCACAAGCTGCCCGCTCTTTGATACCTGTACAGTCCACCACCGTACAGAAAATGTTCATTCACCCCTCGTATGGTTACAAATTTGCCATCGAGATGACCTACATACCAACGAACCACATCTATAAGCTTGGTACCAGATTTAATCTCCTCCGACGCAGACTCAACTTCAGATGTCAAATCCTCGACGCTGTTAATGTTGGCAACATTAGGAAGATTGTAAAAAGGCTCAAGTCCTAACGCCGAGTCGGTGCTAGAACCAGCATCGTATGGTGGTATGCAGCTGTGAGTCGCGGGCGTCACATATCGACGATGGCTCTCATGAACATAGATGCACCTCTCCTTATACTCGTCCGTTTTAGTCCACTCCTCCCACTCACGCAACTGCTGTTGAAAACGGTCCTCTGCCTCTTGATGTTTTCGCCTTATCTCCTCTGCTGATAAATGAACCTTAGTTGTTTGCTCGAGAATCGCGTCAAATCCTGCGGACGCAAGCCTATATACCACCTGATTCAAACGCTTTCGATTTATTTAAAATAAATAATGCCCAGCCTGCTTTAAATCCTCTGCTACTATATCATGGGCGGAGCCAACGGCCAAAGTCTTCAAGTGCGATAAGGACGCCCGCGTGCTATCTATTAGGCGTTGATATGTCTGACTTAATCCCCTCAGATTGTCCTCATATTTGCCAACTTCCTTGATATAACTCGAGAATTCTACCGCAGCGTTCACTACCATCAGGACGAGTCCTATCCCCGTTTCAGCAGACGTCATCCCCAGCTCTCCAAGTATCTCCACGGCTATCATGCTGCCAAAATTAAAGCTAGCCAAACCTATTCCTGCTGGATTTCCCTCTTTAGTAGCTGCTATCAGGCCGATGCCGCCAAGCATAACCCCCATCCCAGAGCTGCCTTCAGCCTTTGGCAATTCTTCCGTAGGCGTTTCGGACAGGGATATACCCTCTTTGAGATCGCTCGGCATATCCTCCGTGTTGATTGTCGCATCGTAATCGATACCCTTAACCTTGCCTGTTTCGTCTTCAACTACTAAATTATCTTCTATCTTGGATTCCATGTAATCACCGACATCTTCCAGCTTCGACTCCAGCTCGCACACGTCTGCCGACGATATGGCCGGAAACAACACGGCCGCCATCAACCCATATGCAAGCAATAGCAATTTAGTTTTCAAGATTAACCCCCTTATGTTAATAACTGACGTTGCGCACAAAGCTTCCAAACAAAAATATACCCAAATAAAAATCAGCAACTGAATGCTACGCCCCCCGCCGCGAGCTAGGCTAGGGCCCATGGCTAAAAGCTCAAGTCCCCCAGGGGGGGGACTCGAACCTGAGTAGGTTTAGTCGGCTTTAGCCGACTTACGCTGTTACCTGTGAACTTTAGCTCGTGGCGGGAACGAGTATGCGCAACCTCGGCATTTTAAATACTACAAACAATTTTTTTGTTACTACAAATCATTAGCGTATGTCAAGCACTAATTTTTTCATTGGCTTTGATTTGGCGGTTTTGTTTGGCGTTTCACGCCAACTGATACCTTCTCAATTGTTTCATCAACTTGTTCTAATAAGGGCTTATCTGATTTTTTGAATAAATCCCATGGCATTGAAGAACTTATTATTTCCGGCACTCCCGATTGTATCTGTGTTCCTAGCACTATTAGAGGTGCGCTGCGGGACGGATTCAAGGCACATGCTGATAGAATACTAAATTTTGATTATGCCGGCAACGACTCTGGCTTCATAGGTGATTTAACTCAAGGTGCTGAAATAACCTAGAATAAGCTTAAAGAAACATATCCAGAACGGCTTAATATGATAAATGAAATTTCCACAGATAAAGGCTGCAGTATACGATGGGCGCGAATTCAAATGTGAGGTGTGACAAAATCGCCTGAGCTGCCATACGCACTCGTTACCACAATGCCATTAAGTTAATGAATAAATGTTTTATAAACAACAGTTTATATACGAGCTGGACCTAGCTGATTGGGCGTAGCGAAATAAGGTAGCCCAGCATTTAACCATTCTGTTGGCTTATGTTTTTT
>Ga0209780_1002226_pt1 | contig 13609 bp, 11 predicted proteins | sample WorMetexBAHAMAS2_FD_187384 | JGI IMG/M metagenome (GOLD analysis project Ga0209780, IMG submission 187384) | Marine gutless worms symbiont microbial communities from Max Planck institute for Marine Microbiology, Germany - Inanidrilus exumae... | ecosystem: Host-associated > Annelida > Digestive... | reverse complement strand
GCAGCAACAACAACAGACACTATCCATAGGGTCACCTCATTCAAACTGCTTGGAGTTCACATTGAAAGTGACCCCCCTTTCGAGCACAACGACTTCGACTAATATCGGCTCATAGCGCCTCAACCATGATAGCTAGCGAAAAAAGTACAATTAGCACTTATAGGAAGTCGACCACGCGCTTTCCAACGAGCCATCGATGAAGCGTGCACGTTACCCTTAAGTCCCTCAAAGGGTGGCACAAAAACGCGATATCGCTGTTTGTGCCAGTAAAATTCAACTTCTCTTGAAAAAAGTCTGCTACAAAGTTTCTTTGTCCGGGGGAAAAGTTGTAGCTACATCATTCCCCTATCCAATGGTCCATAGATCGATTGCGGGCGACGTCCCCATCCACCAAACATTTGCGCTCAAAGTGACCCACCTCTGCAGAAAACGCCGATTTCCAAAGCTTTCGTTTAAAAGTTCTTCAGTCGTGACAGCTGGCACGGATACTTTCTGCGACAGAAATTTAGCCCAAAGTGTCTAGTTTTTAGCAATATGTCAGTTATGGCGATATTCGAAGGGAATCATCCCCAGAGAGGGCGTTAAAATGACGAACTTCCGATTGCGATGTTGCATTCCAGTTGCTTCCTGACATATGGTTGCAAACGCAGTCTATTTATAGACTGTGGTTGTGCAGTAAGACGGTTCTACCCTCAATGGTTCTACCCGAATATGTTTTAGCAACAGGTCCACGACTCCACGCCAGAAAATATCTATATGTATATGTGGCCCACGCTCAATCTCTGGCGGCGTTGATGAATATTCAACGTGTGCGATGTCGTCGTAAAACAATTGTTAGGTTTATCTCGGTTTCAAAATTCTACTTTTGATAGTTTATGACCATATTAATACCATTTGCGCGATTATTTAGCGACTATTTAGGCAAAACAAACTCTGATAACTCGGTTGGATGGGCGTAGGTACACAGATGATTGGGTGCACTGCATCGATGACCATTGACGCTTAGTTATAGTAGAAATTAAGAAATTAAGAACTCAGTTTAATGGGCGTAGGCTCTGGCCTCTACATGTATCTCCGAAATTGTGCAAAATAGGAGGAAAGTTAGTATTAATCGTTAATAGGAAGTCGTATATGAGCTTTCGATTGGTACCAAAATCGGTGACCTTTAATGACCTTGAACGGCGAAATGGCTCTTATTTTGCGTGATTTTTAGGAAATTTGGTAATTTCAGGGGCATATTTTGTAAAAGTCGTTGACAGAGCCATTTCTGTTACTATGTCTAGTAGTAAACGTCTGCAAAGAGACCGCGCGACGCCCACGGTATAAATTCATAGCAGACTGATAAATTCAAGAATTAATGTGCAGTACTGGCCTAGCTATCGTTTTGATAAGAAGTCGTATATGAGCTTTCGATTGGTACATATATCGGTGACCTTGAATGACCTTGAACGGCGAAATGGCCCTTATTTTGCATTATTTCACCGAATTCGTGTACGATGTCGTCATAAAACAATTGTTAGTTTTACCTCGGTTTCAAAATCTACTTTTGATAGTTTATGACCATATTAATACCATCTGCCCCCTTATTCAGCATTATTTAAGCAAAACAAACTTTGATAACTGGGTTTGATGTGCGAGGCGCATAGATGATTGGTTGCACTACATAGATTACCACTGACGCTTAGTTACACTAGAAATTAAGAACTCAGTTTAATGGGCGTAGGCTCTGGCCTCTATATGTATGATGTCGTCTTAAAACGTTCACGTTCGCTATCTCATCTTCTGATAAGCTCTTGTATAACCTGTCCCATGCTATACGCCTATGTTATAGCTATGGGACAGATAAAAATATATAAAGAGTATAAAAATGCAACCATCTAGAATCAACATTTATTATGACACTCACGAAGGCATCATGCTGTAGAGCAACAGTTCCGACTTCATTTGCTCATCTTCCAGCTCACGAGTTCGCTCGGATATTTTTTTCTCTAAGTCATTTGCATAGCTGTCCAGTTTGCGCATCATCGCATCAACGATGTTGGTATGTCTGTACGTCGAACGGCAAACACAATCCATAGACACTGAGTGCTTATAAGAAATTCAGATGTCTCAGTAGGCCCTAAACCTCGCGACACTCCGCATCATTCGAAAATTCTCCTATATGTTAATTCAAATAAAAAATAACAATATTATTTAGGCTAATTAATTAATTAATTAAGTGTGACATTGTCGTTGTTGACATCCTGTCTGCGACAGTGACAGTCAAGTGAGTAAACGAAGTCGGACGTTCAATGACATCAACAACTTGCAACGGTCAAAAAAACAAAATAGGAAGGTCCAGAGTTTGCAGTGAGGCCATGGGAGAAGTGCCCTTTATAAAGTTGTCTGATACTTCTTAAAGCATGATATTGGGTAGGCCTACAGCAAACTCAATATTATTTCAAAAACAAATCGATCAAGAGAGATCTTTAGCAACTGAAATGACCTTTAAACGCCACTCAGATGGCGAAACTGAGGGTAGTACTACATGTATTGCCCAAACGTTTTCAGATCATTTTCAACAGGCATGTATCATAAATGCTTCAACTAGGCCTGGGTCAGTTCAACGTGCTGGTGAACGTTTGTCTCAAATTTCTTCTTAATTTGTCTACACCGCATTTCAGTGAGTTCAGTGTTCTGGATGTTGAGACTGTTGACAAATACCTGAAGACAATGAGGGCAAATGTAAAGCCCCTTATGCTAATAATGCTGGAGTAGAGCACTTAAGTTAATGTATGCCCATTCTGTTGTGTACGTTTCACGTAAGTCCCTTAAAGGGTGGCACAAAACGCAATTTTTTGTTTTTGCGAGCAAAATTCAACTTCTGTAAAAAGAAGACTCCTACAAAGTTTCTTTGTGTGAAAACTTCCGGCCGCAAAGTTGTAGCTACATCATTCCCCTATAGGTCCATAGACGGTTTGCCGACGATGTCCCCATCTACCTAAAATTTGCACTCAAAATGACCCAGCCCTTCAGAAAACGCCGATATCGACAATCAATCAATCAATCAATCAATCAATCAATCAATGAAGTTTCCCAGCTAAGACCAATATCGGCTAGTATAATGCAGGGATCATCAATCGGGCCTGCCTCTTATGTCGTTACGGCGTCCGACTTGCGTCCAGTCAGTCCAAGCAACTTCATTTCGAAGTTTGCGGATGACACTTATCTGATAATACCGGCTGATAATATCCATTCATGCTTGGCAGAGATCGATAACGTTGATACATAAACACTCAACAACAACCTGAAATTAAACCGCTCAAAGTCTGTTGAAATTGTTGAAACAATCTTTGTTAGGCATAGAGGCAGGGACCTAACTGCAGGACTGTCATCAACAGTTTCAGGTTTTACACGAGTTGATTCGATTAAGGTACTCGGTGTAACATTCAGCCGGAAGTTCTCAGTTTCACAGCACGTCGATCGACTACTAGCCGCGTGCTCACAGTCGCTGTTCGCCCTCAGTACTCTCTGTCAACACGGCTTGCCAGCTGACGCGTTACATGTAGTATTTCAGGCAATAGTTGCCAACAAACTGCTGTACGCCTCGCCGGCATGGTGGAGATTCGCTTCTGCCGATGACCGTAATCGCTTGGAGGGATTTCTACGGCGGTCAACGAAGCTCGGCTACCGTGCCACATCAACGACCTTCGCCAGTATGTGCACCGATGCTGACGACCAGCTCTTTGCCAAAGTAACCGGCAATTCTCAACATCTTCTACACGATCTGCTACCTCCTCTACGCGAACAACACTACTCTCTCCGTGAATGCTCTCACAATTATTGCCTGCCAGATCACGCTTCAACCTCATGGACAAAAACTTTTCATTAGAATGCTGTATAAAGATTTAGGCTACAGTCAAAGCTGTTGAACTTGATTTACACTAAATTTCTTATCTACCAACTCTAGCTGCCGTGTCTGCGTATTATGCTCGTATGTAAAGCGATTCTTTTATGCTCTTATATGTTTACAGTTTTACATTTGTTTTTTAACCATCGTGCATATCTCTATTGTTTGGTTGCGGTTTGTCAACCTTTTATTAAACTCATGATTGATTGACTGTATTGCTTAGTTTTGATTTATTATGGCGTTTTATTTATTTGGTTTAGTTTAGTCTTGCGGTGTGATAGTTGTCTTCCCCTGTTGTCGGCGCTAGCATAATAATTTAAATGAGCCTCTCGATCCCTTTCCCTTTTGGGTGGCTGCTGAACAAAAAGGCGGCCATAGTTGAGGTTAATATATCGCTGGCCTTCCTTTACTGGGTAGGGATAGCTCTCCACTTCTGACCTTTTGTCTCTGATATAGCCATATTTGTGCTGAAAGGGGACGTTAAACTCCAACTAACTAACTAACTGGTGACTGATGACTGTTGCCTGTTTGTCACACTGAGCGTCCACGTAAGTTGACAACACTTGAGACGATGTGCAGTTGCAAAATTTTGTAGAGTCCAGCGTTTGCGACAAAGTTCCAGAGGGAAGTACCTTTAATTTTTAGATACCCAAATTCCCTTTCAATACAATGTACGAAGAACCGAGGGTAGCCCCTGTGCCAAAACCAAGCTCAGTTTGTTCAGCTCGATACAATACCGGCTTGTGACTAATCCTGTGCTAGCATAGCATCGAGTGGGTAGACATTTTAATGATTAAAATTATTTTGGTTAAGTTCTCTTATATCACCATCTGCATAACATTTAATGTCTGCTATTATTTATGTTGATGTCGTCAAACTTTAGATGTAGCGTAATGTTTGCAGTGTTGGCAAGCTCAGGCACAATGGGTGGCAGTAGGTCTCTAGAGTTTCATCTTCTTTCACCGGCTGGTGAAGATACTCTGCACTGTTGCTCACAGTAAGTTTCTATACCGGCGTTACCTAATGATAGTAGGCCTACCAACTGCAGGTAAATTCTTCAGCTATTTGCAGTGACTGTAGGCTGTTCGATGGCACAATGCTGTTTTGCATATGTGAATATTCATAGCATTTGGGACATGAAAGGCATCTCACGCCTCATCTTGCTGCACGGTACTGAGGCTGGTATCCACCGAGTAGACGGAGTCTGTGGGCCAGCCGTAGATGATTGCTATTAGTCAGATGACTTGCATTAGTCACAGTAGGTCTTCCACAGTGCACAAAGTTCCAGAGGAAAGTACCCTTATTTTTTAGATACCCAAATTCCCTTTCAATACAATGTAGGAAATGCTGGGGGTAGCCTCTATGCCAAAACCGAGCTCCAACCATTCAGCCATTTCGATACAATACCGGCTTGTGATACGAAGATGGACACCGGACACATGGCCATTGCTAATACCGTGCTACCACATGTTTGCATAGGTAAAAATTTTAATGATTAAAATTATTTCAGTTAATTTTTCTCACATTGCCATTTGCATAACTTTCATGACAGCCAAATTAAAGGGTTTTAAGTATCCAGAGGGAACTCAGTAGAGGGCATACATCAGCCATGCCACATTGAACATTTCTGTAAATTTAACGAGAATTTTGCACTTCATTCACTGAGTCAATAAATAAATAAGTGGTCAAAGAAGTTTTCTGAGAGGCCGCTTTGCAGGGAGGGACGGATTTTTCACGCGGAACGGTTAAAGTGACACCAGCCATTTGGGAGCAGTGCATTTGTGCTGATGCCATTATTGATTGTTTTGCTGCATACACTGCAGCAGTGACTCACAATGCTTTTCAGTGGGCCGGACAGCCCCCAAAATTGCCCTTTTCTTTGGGGATCAGAACCCCTATCAAATACATGGTTCCTTGAACCTACCCAAGTCACCCTTCCAAATGACATCTCGATCAGTTCATCGGTTTTTGCAGGGCTCATGGACATGGCCAATAAACAGACACAGTCAGACCACAGTACTCCATCTGTAGCAATAGGCTGCATCTAGCTGTTGCTGTGATGTAGCCTAGTAATGTATGTAGCAGAAAAGACAGCTACTGTAAAACCCTTAATGTCCGTGCGCTGAACAAAACTGCAAAATTTAAGGGTGCGGATATTGATATTGTAATAGCTTTAATTCACATAGTGTGTGGTGTTTTAACTGTATGGTTTGAATTCGCAAAAATAAAAGGCACCAAAATACTTTGGCACGTGAAGTAGCCAACTTTTGTGGCAGCCAAATTAAAGGGTTTTAAGTAACCAGAGGGAACTCAGTAGAGGGCATACATGGCAGTCATGCCACATTGAAATTTGCAGTGTTGTTACCTGTGAACAGCAAGTGCATGCGTGTAAATGAAGTCGGTTAATATTGTATTGACTGTTGTACCAATGCAGTCCCAAACACGCACAGTGGCCCCATTCTACAGAATCTCAACCTTCACAGTGTGGTGGCACTTACGACCGAATGATATTCAGATCATTTCCAAAATTCAGCCTCTGTGCTGTGATTCATATTCTACTAATTCCTCCAATTTTGTGAAATCCACCTATAACTTAGTGAGTTATTCTGACATCTGATAACAAACAAACCAACAAATGGGATGAAAACATCTCGGCCAACGTGTGGTGGCGGTGAAACTTGGTTCGTTGATGAGTGGGTATTTAAGGGGTAGAAAGTGTCCAACTGATAGTAGAGTCCCAACTGATGATGTTTTGATATCGGGTTTTTGTTTTCTGTTGACTATTTTGCCCCGTATGAGCTACGGGGTTGTAACACATCCTGATTCATTTGTTGATTCCGGAGCTATGTAATACTTTTGCTTACTTACTTACTAAATTTCTTATTTCTTTACTTTTTAAGAATAGACCTGTTCCGTTTCCAGGACGGAGACTGTAAGAGGCGATCAAACCCGGCTTCAGCTTTTGTGTTTATTTCGTTATGGTATATTTTATTATGGATGCATGTTTTCTTTTGTTGAATTAGATTTAGTTTTTCAGTACTAAGCCAAGAGATTGGCTGGCAACAACGTCTTCAAAATGGCCTTATTTTGTGTCGGGTGGGACATAAAATCTTAAGTCAATTCAACTCTGTTGACTATTTTCAGAGAATTAATTTATTATTAATTGTTGCTTCATATGTTAGGTGTGGAAATGGTGTAAATGCAGCACTTGAAGGTTTGTGATAATTGCTTTGACTGTTGTTTTATATTATGCTGTAACTGCACTTTCTGTTTGGAAAATGGCGTTTATTACTATGACCACTTTCTAAGAAATATTTTTAGGCTTTTAGTAGGTCAGTTTAGGTAAGTAAATGTTTATGATTGCATGATGTATAAATATTTCTGTCCTTGATTAACTGGCTTAGTCAATCATTCAATCACAACAAATGTATATATTACCATGTGTTGCTAATGAATCAAATGCACACTGCATTGTACATGTCTATACGGCTATCTTCAGTTTGAATGACTAAAGTAAACAGTTGTTGTCTTGGTTTCTAAAAACTAAACGTGCTGTTTTTTTGTTTTCATCCTGCATTTTATTGTTTTTTTTGACAAAAATCTGTGAATGTGTCACCGCTGCTGTCAGTTAAACTAGAATGACTTTGCGTTGATTAAGTCTTGCCTTAACAGCGCTGATAGTTGCAATTTCGTCGTCACGTTTTTTCCTAAATAAACTGTCACAGAAGTTTTCTTGCCTTTCGTTAATTAGTCATGCTGTAGCCCATTTGCTAGTTAGTAGGTCTGCAGCGATGTATATGTTGTGTGTTCAGAAGGTGAAACTCAGCCGATGTGCTGTGATCGTCAAGATTGTCCAGGCACATACCAACAACACTCTGGCATCGAGGTGATGGAAACTTAATCTGTGTGCTTTTTATTGCGTGGTTTAAATGAGTTTTTCCTTCATTGCTTTGACTCTGTTGCTCATGTAACAGGAAAAATATCTGGTCTGTACAGTTCTTTGCCACTTGTCCCAAAAGGTTGTTTTGAAACATTTGGAGGAAGAAAGTCTCGGGGCAACTGGCTAGTCCAAGATTCTCAAAAAATAGCCGTTAAACTGGTGTATGCTTAAATGTGTTTAAGTGTCTTACTTCCACTAGCAACGTGCTACAACGACTTGCACAAAACGAAACGATTAAAAGCTGCGAGTTCTTATTTTTGTTTGTCTTTGAGAATATACCTCTAATGTTGTCTTTGGTTTTGTTTCATATGAACTATATGCCTTACATTTTAGGCCGCATGCCAGTAGCTGGATGTGGCCTATTGCTACAGATTGAGTGGCGTGGTCTGTGTTTTTGTCTCTTGGTCACGTTCGTGAGCCGTGCAAAAGCGGCTGAACCAGTCGAGATGTTGTTTTGGCAGCTGACTTGCATGGCCCCAAGGAGCCAACCATGTGCTAGATGCGGTCCAGGTAATTGAAAAAATTTGTGGTTGTTCAGGCAATTGAAAAGCATTGTGAGTCACTGTTGTGTTGTACGCTGCAAAAAAATCAATAATGGCCTCACAGCGTCACTGCTGCTGCGGACTGCAATGCTGCTGATGGTCATATTACGTTGTTCTCCCATGAAAAATCTGCCTCCCTGCAATGCAGTCTTTCATCTAAATTCTTTGTTAAAATTTGATAATAGCTGTTGTGGAATTTTAACATATTTGTGATGCAGGTTGCACACGCATTTATTCTAGGAACAACTTATTCCGAGACACTGAAAGCGATGTATACTGATAAACAACAAGAGAAATGGTAATAACTCTAACACTTGCTACAACATGTTGCTATATTTTCACTGTACATTACTTGAACGGGGAGTGAATAGTGATTTTTAGGTAAAGTAAAATTTTGACTAGGAAGCAGCTGTGGCTCACACCCAGCGGATCCTCTGTCGCCCACGTTAGTGATTGGCCGTGGCCACTGGCCAGTCCAGGATCTGGAAAAAGAGAGGACGGATTAATAAGGGCACACAAACATTAAGGGTTTTACAGTATGTTGGAACTTCACAGAGGGGTGTGTGAAGACATCACAGGATGGTTTCAAGGAGGATGTGGAAAACTTTGGAATAAATGCAGAAGAAAATCATGGGGGCAGTGGATTAACCAAGATTCGCCTGGAAAATGGCGTTAGAAAAGATGCTTTGTATATGGCAGCCGTGTATGTCGTTGTCGTCACTGTAAGTGCACGTGATTGTTACAGGCCACTGCACATGGACTGCTTCGGTATTGGCACCACTCGTCTGCTGGCAGCATCAGTTGAAGTATTATCTTCGAACGATGATGTGCGATGGCCACGACTCATTGCGCCGTATCAGATATGCATCATACCACAGAAGGTACATGTAGTTGCTTACCTTTCCTGGCTGCGACAGAATCCATGTCAGTTGTCAAGCACCTGCATATGTAAAGATGTAAAGTCGTTCCCGAGCCACGTGGGCGCGTAAGACGGCACTGATCTCCGTTTCTGTAGCCCTCACCCGGACACCAGCTTATGCCGCGAGACCATGGATACGGGGGTTACTGCATCGCGTGGTGTGCCTCTTTATGCCCAGCTTTTGCCAGTACCAAGTTATACTGCTTGGTGACAGAGGCACACGGGTGTGAACAACTTGCTTAAGGTTGTTATCGGACAGCACATATATAATTGACTAACAGCGAAATGTGACCTTCAGCGTCTCCGTCATGAAGCAAGTTGTGGATTATTATTACTGGATCCGTCGACTTAGCAGCTTACTATAGTTTAGTTGGCAGTTGGGTCACAGTACTTTATAACTGACAATTATTATAGTCCAAGTAGAGCACTTGGCTCTGTATGTGTGAAATCGTCTTACCTATGACCTTTGGGATACTGGTTCACCTGGACACTATCTGGATCAAGTTAAATGGTCCGGGTCATAGGCACATGGTTCATATGTACATTACCAAGATATACCATCAGGATTTGATGATATATCTTGTTTAACATATAAATGATATAATCATAATAGTATACATATATATAATTGATTAAAACATCGAAATGTGACCTTCAGTGTATGCATCATGAAGCAAGCTGTTTAGCGTTGGCTTTTATGAATCTGTGCAATGTGACTGGAATTTTCAGTGTTTAGTTAATAAATTAGTCATTAAAAAATTAATTATTGTATCATCAAATTTGAATAAGTTTATTAGTTGAGATATTTTGTATCTTCACAGAACTATTACTTAATATCACGACAAGGTAGCCCGTGTGGTTCCTGGGGCTGTACATAAGTGGGTAAGTGTCTATGTAAGTAAGTGATAAACTTATGAAGTGCTGAAACCAGAATAGGCCCTCTTCGCTTCCAGGCTAGATGTCGTAAGAAGCGACTAAACCTGCATTTATTTTTGGGTTAATTTTATGTTGTACAGATACATGTTTGCTTTCGTTGTTTTTGTTTCAGTTTTTCAGTACTAAGCCAAGAGATTGGCTGGGAAGAATGTCTCAGAAATTACCTATTTTGTGTTAATTTGGACATAAAACCACAATTCAGTCAATCACAACAAAGTAAACTGTAAAATTACGAGTATTAGTTCCGTGTTTAACATTAGTTTTGTTTCGGGTAGTTTAAAAAGTAGAAGTATAAAGTGTCTTCAAATCAAGATATGTATCTGATTAGGTTGTTATTTTGATGGAATTGTATTCATTTTCAATTGTTTAATGTCAGTTTTATCCAGTAATATGGTTTGCTGACTGCCATAAGAGTTGAGCAGTTATTAATTAGTGAATATCAACGTGTAGGAAGGTTACAAGTCCGATGTTACAATGGAACTGGCTGAGTCCATATATGATGAGCTAACAGCATGTCCTGCACTGAAAACTGAAGTGGTTATCAACGATCGGCTTCACATGTCCATTGGTCAGCGACTCCGCGACACCCGTGCCTTTGGATACCCTCATGCTATTGTACTCGGCAAAAAGGTCGGTTAAAATTAATTATTGCAGCAAATGACCGAATCTCGTAGCTTTTGGATGACTTATAAACTTATCTTTAATTGATCTTCTTTCTTGCAGTGAAAAGCATTTACTGTGCTCATTTTAGTCACTAACTGCATTGGTTTATATTCCTTACTTTTTGCATACCAGAGTAAAATGGTAGAGATGATGTAGATAACACCTCACGTTAATCCAACGGTATGTGTGCATTAAACGTGCTCTAACAGTTCTTGATTGGGGGTGCTGGCTAACACAAGTTGACCTGCATAATGGGTCATGAAATAGTTGTGATGCAAACGTGTAATGTCCCTGAACGTAGAATAATAAAGTGAATATTTTATTCATGTTGTAGGCGCTACTTGACAGCCCATTGTATGAGTACATCGACGTCTACAAGGGCAAGGGGTCTCAGGAATTTCTGAGTCGGCCGCAGCTGCTCAGTCGATTATCTTCCGTGGAAACTGTTTAGTAGTACAGCAAATTCTTGACTGTAGCATTATGTCATAAATTGTAACTTCCTCATAAATCAGCGGCACCAGTGATATTAGTAGTAATAGTAATACTAACATAAATAAAATACGTGCAAATCATGATTTTTTACTGGCAATTTTCTAGAGAAGTCGGCACATAATATATGGTACTGCGTTTTTTCAATTATTGGGTCAGTATCATACTCACCCGTCATAGTGATGAGTTCAGTTCTTGTATCTGTATTGTGTGGAGTGCCCACAATACACTACAGTAATCTGCTCAAAGATGTCCGCTATCTGTACACAAGCTGTTTATTTCCTGCATTCGACGATGCTTAGTGTCACATGCCTGCAAATGAGTGATATCAGTGTTATATGCCGTATTACTTCTATTACTTACAGTTTCCAATTCATGTCTGCTTTTCTTCCACATCGGTCAGCCAGGCCGCGCAGCAGCATACTTGGTTTAGCCAATATCGGACACTGGATGTTGCCGAAAATTTGGCTAGATTTCTTGTACTGAGCGTACAGACCAGGGAATGATTTTGAATTTATTCTAATACATCCCGTAGAGGGATCACTTGGTAGTGAATTTCGGGCGATCTGTAATCTTTGTGAACTTATGGCGGCCTGAAGTCACAAGACGTTGAAATTTTGTGAGAAATTTTTGCGTTTTTGGGGGAAAACGACCCCTTACGGTAAACTTTTCAAAATTCTGTTGTTAGTTAGTTTTCATCGTGACACCGATTGACGTTGGTATTCAAATTTTTGTGAAATTTGGCCAACAGAAAATCGGCGAAATTGTGCATTATTTACCCGACAAAAAATTCGCCTGCCTCTCAAACTGTCACTACTGTGTGGAATGTGCCCAAAATCTGCCAGGGCCAACACCCAACAAGTCTCCAGATTTCATCCAAATCAGTTCACTTTTGGCCAAGCTATAGCCACACGCATGCAAGCGTGAACACTGCCAAATTGCCCTGTAAAGTAAATCCAATTTTCGGCCGAAGCCTAGCCAAACAATAGTACAGAATTGTAGGACAGATCATGTTTTAAAACATAATTACCATATTCTACCTTACTATACTGTTTTACCTATACACGTTCTTATGTATTGCTTACGTTTGGTGAGTAACAATAAAGATTTATTTATTTATTTACTTTCTCAAAAAGGTGGGGAGATTAAGTTTTTTATTGCAGAAAAAAAGAGACACATTAGTACTGATCCATTTTATGTATTTTGTATCATGCTGCATAATAACAATATTAGAACATGTGCAGGTCTTGTTTTTTTGACTACCAAACCTTTACACGATGCGACTAGATACTTCAGTTTAGCATGGACTTAACCTCGTTTACCTTTTATGCCCCATTACTTGCACCCAGTGCGTAGATGTAGCTTACTGCTATAGATGTCGCATGTCTGTCAGGCACATGGGTAAGCTGTGTAAAAATGGCCAAACCAATCTAGATGACATTTGGGGGAAAGACTACAGTAGGCCCGAGGTGCCTTGTATTAGATAGGGGTCCGACGGCACATTGTAACACGCCGACACAGAACGCATTCCAAAATGTTCACCTCCTACCACTGGCGAATGTGCTTGCCTGCCCAGCACACACGTTTGCTATCACAAGGGGTGTCAAGAGGGTGATGCGGCCTTCTGTCAAATTACTTTCGACACTTATTTGATTATATTTCGTATACAGAATAGTATTCGGATCCAATTATAGCCTGTTTAACAGTTACCATCGACTGATAATGTACATTAAATAAGGTTATGCTGTAATTGTTTTAAACTGCTCAGTCATTTACTTTAACTCATTTTCACTGCTCAACTGTGACAGTTTGGCTGACATGTTACACTTGAAAAAAGATATATATGCCCTAACGTCGACCTGAATGCTTTCGCCACCTAAACGACCTGCTGTGACTGACCTTTCACTTTCCGCTGTTAACGTCCACAATCTACTCAGTGCATCGGTTGGGGATACTGAATATTCCCCGTAAGTTTCATCGAGATTGCTCAAGCCGTTCATAAGATATCGTGGTAACAAGCTCTGTCCGAACGAATGGATGGGACAGTCAGAAAACCCAATTCCTTTATAGACACTGTCGGCTGGCAAAGGCATAAATTCAGTTGCAACCGAGTAGACCAAATACAGTGGTAACGCAACAATGTATTCAACTGATATGATTTTTGTCTCAAATATGGACAATCAAAATCTTGCACGGAAATAAATTCACACAGAAAAGGTAATTCTTCATTG
>Ga0209780_1002225_pt1 | contig 13612 bp, 11 predicted proteins | sample WorMetexBAHAMAS2_FD_187384 | JGI IMG/M metagenome (GOLD analysis project Ga0209780, IMG submission 187384) | Marine gutless worms symbiont microbial communities from Max Planck institute for Marine Microbiology, Germany - Inanidrilus exumae... | ecosystem: Host-associated > Annelida > Digestive... | reverse complement strand
CTTCTGAGCTACTCGGTTTTTGATTTTTATTTTTTCATTATTTTTCGTTTCTGGGCCGTGCGCTAGATTAAGCTGGCCATCTCGTCAGCTTTTGAGCGCACGTAAATCTACCGTATCGTATCGTATGACAAAATGCGGAACAATAGTGCTTTGACATGTAGGTTGGGTGGTCTACTTTTCAGCCACCACTGGCCTGCATCATGACGGTTTTCCCAAGTTTACTTTCACTTTTCAATCAGCAAGGGAACATTTTTCATATGACGGCTGTGAACTCTAAAATGTGAACTCTGGCCTATGATGTAGACCACTGTGAACCACAACACCAAATGTCTAGGTCATGTGTCCTGTCATTCGTAAGTCATTGTCCAGACAGACACACACTACTACCAACTGCTCTACCTGGACCACTAATTACACTTACTGTGACACCGTGTGTGGGACGGGTGTCAGGAACAGTGTTTATTAGTCGGCCGTCTCATTTCAGTCATAGTTTTTATACAGTCGACCAAAATTCACCATAATTTTTATTTTATTTTAGTCTATAATGTTAATTTTAGTTTTAGTCGACAATAATGTGTTGTTCATATTTCAGTTTGTTGTTAGATTTCAAATGTCACAACCACTCATATAATTTTTGTAAAGTCGTTCAAATAATAATAAACAAGAGTGAAGCACTGTGTACGACGGAGGCGGACAATATCAATGACAACAGAAACACAAATAACATGGATTAATGTGCACAAATATCCTCAATATTTGCCAGATGGACGCTAGCGTTATGTGCCAAACTTTTCGTCATATATTTTCGTCAGGACTAAGATATCGTTAATTTTTATCGTTTTAGTCTTTTGTCTTTATTTTCGTTTTAGTTTTATAGTCTCGTTGACAAAAATTTAAAAATCGTCATTTTCGTTATCGTTGGCGAAAAAAACACTGGTCAGGAAGGTCATAAAGTTGGTAAAACGTGCCTCTCCAGGAGTATCAAACAGTTTCCACACACAATTTCAGAAACCTGGCATAACCCACAAGAAGCCGGGTAAAAATACTCTGTATAAACAAAAAGCTGAGAGCATGTGTGCGTGTGTCAGTGTTATCATTAATCACAGACATTTAATATTGCTGGAAAATGTACCTTTGTGGCTGCCAGTGATTTTCCAGTTTTAGTTTTCTTAAGTGCTTTCTTCTTTGCCTTGGCTGCCATGCACTGAGCGTGGTGGATCCTCTCTACCAGTCACGCGGAACAAACAACATACCAGCCAGCATTACCATAACTGACAACAAGACCTTTTACTCTGTTAAGATATTCACTGAATTCTCACTTTATACCACTACAGAAAAATACAGAACAAGATATGGCCACGTGACTATGACCATGAGGAAGTCTAGGTGTTGCATGGTAAATCTTTGTACCAAATCTGAAGTGCCTAGCCTCACCCACTTGAAGAAGTAGAAAGTATACCAAAACAATGTCCATTTTAGAAGCAAAATCTGAAGTTTGGAGTAATTATGGATCAGACATGGCTGGTTATTAAAAACGACTGACATGTTATGCCCATAGATGTTTTGAACAAGCATTTTAGATCACTAGCCCTTCACTATTTTTGTACCTTATTTTATCACATATTTGTTACTGGACTGGTCAGCTGCCACTGTAAGCTTTCTGTCCGATATTATTACTATTTATTATTATGAGCAAAAAGAATCTGATGAGAACTACTAAAGTTAGACAGCTGACAACATTCGTGGTTACCATCCGTCACAAGTGTTCCCAAAAATGATGTCCCATCAAGAGGAGCATGTAAAAGTGCACATCATATGATTGCATTAAGGAGAAAAGAAGATTATATCAAGAAAACAATTCTAAGTCAATAGGTAAATGAGACATAAAGCAGAATAAATAAGCAATGGAAAAGAATAAAATTAAATACAAACCAAACTCATCCTCGGCCCGTGAACGATGCCGATAAATCCACAGCTTTCTTGAGACATCATATTTGACACATGGGTCTTTCTCATAGTGAAGACGGTCTAATGCTCCACTCACTACCGTATTGAGCTGCACATTGCACAGCAATGCGTTGTATATACAACAACAGTGTGATATTGTGATTATTATGATATGATATGATATGATATGATATGATATGATACGATATGATATGAAATACAGAGGATGCGCCACATCGTGGAGGCTTGCCCACTTACAAAACTAGCTGATGATGGCTTACTGTAGCTTCACTCCGCTGACGATGCTGCAATCAAATGGCTGGAAGATACAGTGATGAAAGTGCTTGTGAAATGAAAAATGAATTATGATATGTGATTGCATTGTAACAGTTTATTTTCTCATTTGTTCTTTATAATTGTTTGCTTTGGTGTTAATAAACTACATAACTATTTTCACAGATGACTGTCAAAGAATATATAAGCCACTCAATGGAAAACATATACAGTGCTATTCAGTGCCAACGTTACCAGCAGCTGCTATTGAACTGCCTACCTCTGTCTTATCTGCCCCAGCCAGTTGTCCCCAATAGTTTTCTTTCAGAAGAATAAGTGAAACTGGCTGACCGATGCTTAACTGGCAAATGACCGTTACAAGGGAGGTAGCAGAGCATAAGTTTATTTTCTGCATGTTCTTGACACACACAATAACTCATTTCTGTAACCACGGCTGCTTCTCAGAAATAATACACAAAAGATCCAAACAAGGAAAGTCATTACACTAATAGTTTCATGTGTGACTGACTGGTAACGTACAGACCTGGCTGTCGTTGACTCCGGGAGCAAGAAACTGAGAGTCTTTTAGCAGTTCACAGATGTCGTTTCGTGTACCTTCGCCATTGGGCAGACGAGCGGCGCAGTCATGAACTGTTACAAGTCAACATACGCAAAGACGCGGCAGTCGACTTGGCAGCACAGAACACGACTAACTAATGACATCAACAAGCACATAGCTAGAAATCTGGACAACAGCTTCCAACACAGGGCTTTTATCGGCTGGATGTACTTCGCGAAGATGCAAAACCTCACTTATCTCAGGGTCACTGAATATAAAAGCTAGCTAGGAATGCAATTACTTAACTGACAGTAATCATTAATATATAAAGCACACATACACACAATCATTGTAGGGCCATTATCTAGGTCAACCTATATTAGCTGGCACCTTCAGTTAAGAACTGTACGGGTTTGTTAAAGCAAACGTTTACTGTGCACATGTTCTTGCTGACAGCGACTAGGTGCAGTCAGATTAGGCAAAGGATGCTGAAGGTTTCCTCATTGGTGCTACCTGCATCATGTCCATAACGTCACTGAAATTCTAAACGTCTACATAAAAATAAAAGGCCTATGCTTCAGTGAAAATTCAACAGCTCAAATCACTCGATTTAATCCAATCTAAAACACAAAACTGGTCCGGAGACAATTTACTAGGAATATTAGGATGTTTTATAAAGAACAAAAGCAATGATTTGTTTACACAAAACAGTATGTACCCAGTGTAAGTATTGTTACGTAAGATGGTCGGTCTTTGACAAGAAGTGAATGCTCTCTTGGCTTCATCATATTTTCCTTTGCAAGCACGCCTTTAACTGGTCCAACTACTGCCTCATAACCATGCATGCGGTATGTAAAAGCTTTATGCGGATTTCTAAACCTTTCACGCTCCTGTACACATAACACATTACATCATCACCATGAGAAATTATTACTGGCCCGCCTACACATAGTATAAGGGGCCATACTAGTAATGGTAGCTAGTGTCTGTCGTCGTCGTCATCTGTAATGCTGCCGGCGGGCGGACCATCTGGCCGCCGGGGCGCGTGGGCGGCCTACACACCACGACGGGCCAGTACGGTTACGTCCCATTAGGACGACACCTTGTTAGAATAAAAACATCTTGAAGAAGTACTTGATAAAAAATTAAACTGCATTCAGCACACCAACTTCTATCAGCTAAAAATAGCTATACAGATGACACAGTTGATAGCTGTAGCTCATATTTGTGTAACGACCCAGAAGGGATAAAAAGCTGAGCTGGCCTATGCAAACATGACGGTGAGTGAACATGCATAACAATAACTAATAGAGCTCATTACCTGCATCTGAAAAGCTCGTTTTTCTTTTTCTGTTGAAGGTCTTACTTTATAGTCTGTCCACCTACAATAAATCAACAACGGCGGCACTGCTTTATCAAGTTACTAGTTTCTCAATAACATTGTGTGAATCAATAGAAAGTTGGCTCAAGTTCTACGCACTCTATCTCTACAGGTAAAAAATAACAACAAAACAATAACACCATGCACTTCCACGGTAGATGGACTCAGTAAGGTGTGACTTTTACAAAGTACTGGTCTTCATGATGTCTTTCAGGAGTCCAGTGGTTGATGAAGAAAGGATGACACTAGGTCACTGGTTGGGTCAGTGTTTGTAACCTCTATCCCAAAAACCAGCTCAATATATTTGCCATTTTGACAGAACACTGGCTTATGACAGACAGATACAAAAGAACATAACGCGTTATCACAACACTGTGCGGGTAAAAACGGAAGATGTCCAACTTGAAACAGACTGGACCTATCTCACAGCCTCGAAGTCTGCACAAAACAGTATTTAGAAAATAATATTAGGGTAAAGTACAGCTGTAGGATTTCTTTTATGGTACCGACACAGAATTGGTATTGAGATGCTGAAGTGATCGACGAGCAACTGCTTCTTGAAGACATGTATCTTCTTCAGATAGTCTCAGCTGCTGCGGCTGCTGTGTGTGTTTCAATCATCACTGTTGCTGGTTCATTCTCGTTCAGAAATTAGTCAGATATTCAATCGTCAGCAAACAACTTTCGTTAGCATTACAGGTTCAGCAAACTATCATGGAAACAGCTACTGTGTTGAAGCAGATGGAAATGGGGAGACGGAAATGGGGAAGAACAACATGGGAGTGGGGATGGTTGGTCAGAATACATCATCACTCTCAACACAATTTTAACTGAAGCCCAACCAACAATGATAGTGCATGAAATGCATAAAACATAAAAAAAGTTCTCTATTTGTTCAATAAGCTGATTGTGGCAACGAAGTCAAGATATACGTGCATTCGTGGTGGAGGTATAATGGCTGAGGAACCGCTGCTTGGGTCGAAAAGATCGCTGCTGTGATTTATCAGCCAGTACTCATACAGCGTCGCCAGCTGCATATCTGAATCACAGCCGATCCACCGCAACTGCTGAAATCGCTCCTTGAAATCCAGCACAGGAGAAAAATTCTCATGTGCCAGTCCTACAGCACACACGGAAGTAATATAAAATCTGCACTAACACCGAAAAATTTTTACATCAAACTAATATCAATCGATAATATGCAATAAGCTGCCGGAAAAAGTAAGTGTCAAACTAATGCATAAGTAAAAACAACATAAAATCGACAAAAAACTCAACTATCAAACACCTGCCCAGATGACCTGAAGCAAACTGGATCAGACGTATATGGTAAATAGAAAGCTATCACTAGCGGTCATACCAATCACTTTAGCTAATTTATTCCTTCCATGACCGTCAACTTATGACCTTGACGTTCACAGTTAGCCTAGACAGTGTCAAGGTGAACCAGCAAGCCAAATATCTAGGTCAAAGGTCATTTACTTCCAAACTCATTGTCCGGCAACACACACAGACAGACATACACACACACCAAATCGATTGTTCTACCTGGACCACTAAAGTGGTTGGTATACATAAAGGTCTGGAGTCTGGACAATTGCTTTACGGCTGCTTACATGAGTTAAGAGTCAAGACCAGCAGCACATTACACTGTTGAAAGTGGTGGCTAATTGGCACGAGGTAACAGTATCACAGTGCATTATGTGACTATCTATTGTCCATTTCCAACGTCGTGAAGAAATACAAGACGTAAAACAGACCCAAAATGCCATCGGAGAGAAATCTGACGGCAGATGGAATAAGACCGGCCCAGCTGGCCCGCTCTGTCACCCAGTAGCACCTGCTTGCAGTTACATCTGACTCCTGCCAATCACGTACCTTCTCATCCAACTGGACAAACACCACAACAACAATGCATTGACTTCGGCACCAACAGAAACCTGAAACTATGCATTCTCTACCACTGTTTAATCCAGCCTCCAGGCTGCCAGATAGCAATAAATGACGGTTTGTATTTTTGATTTTAAGACACAGAAAATAACTACAACATGATTCTTTCTTCATACGGCAATCAACTGAAAGCTTACCTTTGTGAGGCTAATTTTCTCTTCAGGTTCACTGCAAATGAGCTCTTTCAGAAGACTAAAAAAGTTTGGTGGAGAACCAGATGCAGACAATGCTTTATGTGGCAAAGCAGTTCTACAATGCAGATATATAAAGAATCAAATACTTTTACAATCACACATAACAATGCCAGAACATACACAGTATACTGCTTTGTATGTGTCTAAGCTGTCTTTATTTGTAAAAAAAACTGGTGACAAAATAACACCTAATCTCTCAAAAATATGCCCAGTAAACAGTCTCACCTTGAGAGCATGCTTGGAAGCTCCTGGGCGTCACCAACTTCATGTTTAACGGACTGAAATGCACTGAAACGTTCGCCTGTTTCTGGCGAGTACCTGCTCAGTAGTTTAGACGTCATTAAGCCCTGCCAATCATTATGCTCATCAGATGCCGAATCTGTCTGCTTCATCCTCTTCTTGTGCTGGCCTTCCAAATGCCACACAATGAAGATCAAATAAAACCTGTATGCTATCTACTTAATGCAGTGTTAATGATAAAATACTGATAAAATGATGGTAACATTACGACAACATGTAGTATACAGACGGTGGAACATACAACAGCTACACAAAAATCATTTCCACCCCAGTTTTAACAGCAGTTTCCAGGTAAACCTAGGTGTTAGCCAGCCCCCGTTTTCTTCTGCCATTTATTCCAGAATAAAACTTTAAGGATAAGAGGCACAGACTTCTAGTATCGGCGAGATGTCTTTCCTGTCATCCAACCAACAGTGTTGAAGCAAAACTACATAGAAAACTCAAAAGTCAAAATGTCTCAGACACTCGGTCTTTGTGTATACACGTCTTCGAGTTGACATGAAGGCTCTGCCTAGAACACTTGGCGTGATCAGAGTTGATTCACTGGATGCGTGGCACTTTCAGTTCTTCCACAACTATTCTAATTATCGTTGATCGACCAATTACTTCACTGATCCATCAATTCAATTAATTTTCCACATAGCAGCATATATCGCAATATTTTGGGCCATTTATTCAAATTAAATTACTTAAACTACTTCTCGTGTGGTACATAGACAATTTCCTTGATAATCTGCCAGTTAAAGAATTTCGAAAATCGGTCTACATTTGTTGAAGCTATTACCAAAAATCAAATAGCCTGTATTAATGAGACAGTGTACAAAAACATCATTCAGAAACTGTACGCATCCTTTTCACTATCTGACTTCACAAATACATAAACAATCTAAATTATGATACAAAGAAATATAACATTAAAGTTACTACAATATGGATAAAAAATGATCGTTAAGTTAAATAAAAAATCAGTACCAATTGGTTTTGCTCTTTTAGTAGTCTGAACCCTAGCGATGACGTCTTCTAGCAGTATGTCTTGCGTGTTCAATTCAGGGTGATTCTATACACCAAGCAAGTAAACCTCACAGGTCTTAACAAACCAACAACTTCCACAACTTTACAAAAAAAATTTTAAACCATTAAATATTGACTAAAATGTAGATTAAAAGACTATCACTTACCTACTCAGGACACGTCAGAAGTGACAGTCTGGATTCATAGGAAAGTCGCTGGAGCACTTGTCAGATATGAACCAATCAGTGACCGACTCATTGTTGTGCGACTCAACGCGAAACCACGAAACATTACTCTGATTCAAGTGTATGGACCAACGACAGCAGCCACAGAGGAAGAAATGGAGAGGTTCTACCAAGACTTGTCTCGAGCAGTTAAACAAGTCCCCAACGGGAACGTGCTGCTCATAATGGGCGACTACAACGCCAAAGTCGGCAGGAGAGAACCGCTTGCAATATCATCCACGATTGGGCTTTATGGCGTAGGAGAAACAAATGAAGCCAATGAGCAGCTAGAAGACTTCCACTTGGAGCACGAGTTGGCTCTAGCCAATACCATGTTCAAACAACATCCAAGGTGTCTGTATACCTCGACCTCTCCGGATGGCGACATGTAAAAAATCAGATAGACTACATCTCAATTGCACATAGACGGAAAACAAGCTTGATGAATTGTCGTACATATCCAGGAGCAGACTGTGACACAGACTGTCAGTTGCTCGTGGCGACAGTGAAAGTCAGGCTGGCTAAAAGACAAAGACAGCACAGCATTCTGCCTCTGAATCTTGATGAACTCAAGGAAGAGAAAGCAGTAAAGTTTGCAGCAGAGGTGACCAACAGCTTTACGGCATTGGAGGCTGCACAGGCTGATGTAACCCCAGAAGATCTCTGGAAAGGTACCAAGACAGACCTGCTGGAAGTAGCCAAAGAAATGATTGGATGCGTCAAGTCACAAAAGAAAAAGAAATGGATATCTGATGAGACTTTTGCAGCAATCAGGGAAAAGAGGGAAGCAAAAGGCAAAGATAACAATCACAGTGGATAAACAGTAGCAGCTGGAAGGCATGTACATGGAATTGGATGCATCGAACTCAAACGGAAATTCAAGGCAGCTCTTTTAGATAGCCAAATCAAGGACTCAAAAGTCCAGCGACGTCTGCAATGTATCCAGTCAGCGACTGGCGAAAATTTGACTGAAGCTGCACAAAGGGGTATTGTGACGACTTTACCAGGACGAAGAAGGGAAAAGGAATTAAACAATAATATTGGCAGCAAGAGTCTCCACTACTTCGTTCAGAGGTTGCTCGTGCCATCAGTCAGACAGCAAGTCGCAAAGCCACAGGTCCTAATCAGGTCCCAGGAAAACTGATCAAAGCAAGAACAATGCAGGCAAAGACTACGCACGGCCTGGAAAGACAACATCAATACATGGACAGGACTCTCCATGAAAGAGTCAATCAGAATTACAGAGATAGATGAAGAAAGTACGTCCATAGTGTGGCCAATCCTCAGATCGAAGATGGCTAAAGAACAGAACAGAGTTAGTTAGTTAGTTAGTTGGCGTTTAACGTCCCTTTTCAGCACAAATATGGCTATATCAGAGACAAAGAACAGAATAGAACTTACCATGAATATTGTGAACATGAAGGTTACGACGATGTTGTCAATAGTTGCTGATAAGTACCAACAAGTGAACCAAGCTTAATGGAAATACAATTAGCCAAATTTATTCTATTATTTCTGTACCCTGTAATCCTGAAACTATGACCTCTGACCTTCTGATCTTAGATATGAAAAAGAAGCAGTATCAAAGACTAATACTGTACCAAGTCTTAACAAGTCAATGCAACAAGAAGTTCTCATCTAATTGGGCTAACACACACACATATAGATACAGACAATGGTAACTGCAAGACCACGATGACACTTCATCGCATGCACAGATATTGTAGCAGATAAGCTCTCGTCCATTCAAACGTTGCACTCAGACATGATACAGACCAATTGGGGTTAGTCAGCACAACATTACGAACTGGAGGATTTTGTTCCAGCGAAGTTTTACTGCTTGTATACCCTTGCTGATGTCAACCAGTGCATTCAGAGTAGGGAGAAGATGCTAGTTACACATACCGTCTCCGTACCACAATTCAACCAACTGTCAATTTCTTATTAACCTTTCAGTGTAGCAGTGAGTAATGCAACGCCATAAAAACCACACATATTGCCAACAAGAAAACCACAACACACCGGATCCTCCAATTTCCGACGTTTATGCTTCAAAAGCATCGTCTGGTAGTTGTCATCAGTTACATCAACTAACATCATGCGGCGATGTGGACGCTTGGTTTTCATGCCTGAAGTAGCACAGTTCACGGAATTACACTTACAGCATGCGGAAATTCATACCAACAACTGTTTTATACACACAATGGACAGCACACGTTTTAAAGGCATTTTCCAGTTTTACCTCAATTAGCCGATGGTCCTACAAAAGTCGTCAAAGAAATGTTCAGATGCTGCTAGTGTGGGACTTTGACAGGCTGGATGACCTTTCTCATGTCCACACAACAGTCTCAAAGCCAACGCATGTTTTCCAGGTTAAATCTGAGTTATCCAGTTCTCTCTCGACTTTCTTGCTCCACTTGTTCCAGAAGAGAACCTTTGGGCATCAATGGCACAGATTTTTAATGGTATGGATGCCAACCAACAATGTCATTTTGGACTATTGCAAAAAGCCTGTACATCCACTGCTCAATGTCGATGCACCGTATTGTGCAATACAAAGTATAAGTAAATTCTCCACACAATACACATTAAACACTAATACAAAAACTTCCATCACAGACATACCTACAACTCTAACCTGTTGTCTGTGGTCCATGCAATGGTGGCTTTGGCTGCTGAGTCTGTGCACTTGATTTGGGAGCAAATGTGTCTCTGACAGCCAATGTACTGTACTCTGACACGTCCACAGAACTCTGCAGCTTCAGCTGCGGCCATCTGCTTTGTGACTTATTCACAGACGGACCACCAAAGTCTTCGCCATCTGAGGATGACGACACATAGCCTTGACCACATTCCTCATTCACCTCTGCAAGTAATCTATACACAACGTCCATACTACTGGTATTACTACTATTAATACTACTGCTACTACCACTAATAGTCCATACAACTGGTATTACTACTACTACTACTACTACTACTACTACTACTATTACCACTAATACTACAACTCAGAACTTTTGTTTAACTCCTCATCTTCTTAGTGCTTTGGCACTGTTGTCTGGCTAAAAGGAAGGGCATCCGGCCTGCAAAAATAGCCATGCCATATTTCCTCAAAGACGCTCTTCCAGAACAGGTGCAAGCAGAAAGCTCATAGGGCAACCGGTCAACCCAGGTTCATCTGGAAAATGACCATTAAAGACGGAGGTATTGGTGGTGGTGGTGGCCTAGTCTACCGGAGTAACTCCATGTTCGGCAAAGATTTCCCAAATGCAAACTTATGGCATTTCTGCAGCAGATACAGGCTGTAACCGGAAAGTAAATGCTTGTTCATTAAAGGAGTAAAGTTCGACTACCTAGAGGTTTGTATTGAATCTTGTTACTAGTGTGACTAGTTTGCGTTAAAAATTTTAGTGGCCTTAATTTTTTAATCAGGATTAATAGCTTAACGCATTAACGCGGTAGTTAACGCATTAATTAAACAGCCCTAATTTACGTTGTGTCTTGGTAAATGCTGTACATTCTGGAAGCAAATGTTTTACAGTCAGCTGCATGCCCACAAGAAAGCAGTGTGGATTTCAGCAGCGAGGATGTGGACAGCAGTGGATGGCTGAATGTTTTTCTTCTGTCAAATGTCAGTTTTATAGTCAGATGTACCAGAACCTAATCAGCTGTAGATATTCATTGCAATCCAGCACACAAATAAAAGTTTCACAATAAGTAATCAAAGATAACATGACTTATGTCAGTTACACACACACACAAACAACAAGAATCTAACATATATTACAACTTTGTTTCAACCCACCAAATACCCAACAAAAACCACGCAAATTTTAAGATAATTAATTCAACATTCTTTAAAAGCACAAAACCAAATTGTTTACATACTGGTGGCACTTCTGCTGGACTCTGTACTCAATAGTCCTCAGATCTCGGCCACACTGTTCTCCAAAACTGGCTCGCTCAAAAGTTAAGTGTTCTTCGGGAGGCAAACGATACAGCTCGTCCAAGATTCTCTGATCAGTACATTAATAGACATATATTTGATATGAGCGACTGGCTGGTTTATCACTGATTTACCATTATTCACTAACTAACACAACTATGTAAATTAATCCATTCAGCACGAGAACATCCTACATCTGCATAAAAATGTGGAATGAACTGCCAGTATTCAAAGTTTACATTAAGTTTTTTGGCATACTTAGTCAAAAACATTGTACATAAAAAAGCAAAGTGCTGTGATAAAAAAAGCCTAATCTCAACATAGTTTCAACATTTCAGCATTATGTATTTCACCAGCAATCCACCCTTCCGCCTATGGCGCTCAGTTACTCATCACGTCTGCAGCACTCAATTCTCATGCCTATGGCGCTTGATCTGTTGCACCTGCTGCCCTGTAGTTCCTAATTTGCAAACAGAGCTCGCCAGTGGTTTGCAGCGGAGTACGGTCGGTACGTGAAGTGTGAGCCCATGGGCTCGACAGGTGCTTGCTAACCCACCCATGACCACCCAAATGGTATAAGGATGCCACATGCCAAATTTCACGCAGATCTGCTCAAAACTGTAGACGTACATAAAGAACAAATAAATACACACACACACACACACACACATATTTGGTTTTATATACATATAAGATTACGTTACACACTGACTGTCAGATAACTTCAAATGTATCCATCCAGAATCAGTCAATCCAGTGAAGATGTATTTAAATTCACACTAATCAGGAAACACTTTGGTATCAACCACATTAAAACCAGTTGTAATTTGAAAACTAGACAAAGTTAAGAATAAATCTTTTATTTGTTACAGCTGAAAACAGCATTCGCATGCAACACAAAATATTCATTTCGTACACAGATATGCTGTTACTTTAAAATTATTGCAACTACAATTTTTATCAAATTTTCAATAAACTTTAAATAAAGCGAGTAGCATTCTAGGTTAAATCATACACATATGCACAATATGATGCCTGCTTCAAATTCCACTGACCTGACGATTAACAAGTAACTCACGCAGCAAACGCCCATAATATAACTTTTGCTGATAACGATATTCCCTCTCTTTAGCTTTGCGACACAACCGTGCATATTTCACAATGTCAGGAAGAAATATACCGTCTAAAAAATTACAACACAAATAGACAGGTACAGCATCCATAAAAAATAAATCGCCCGTCAATAAAATAAAAATAAAATAAACTAGAAGATGGACTTCGATGCCCCAGCATCGACATGGATGCCGTCACCACCAAATACTGTGAACTTGACCTTTGATCTTTGACCTCCGAAATCTAATTAGGTCATCAGGAGAGGATATTGAATATTCCCTGTCAGTTTTATCACAACTGTTCAAGCTGTCCAAGAGATATCGTGGTACAACATTTGACTGGACGAACGGATGGACAGCCTAAAAACTATGCCTTTGGCATCGCCGACACTGTCAGGTGGCGAAAGCATAAAAAAATAAACAATAATTCTAGCAGCAATTTTAACTGGGTATGCAAATTTAGACCTGCAGTGGAAATAAAATTTAATCAAATATCAATGTATTAGTCAGGTCTATTATGTTTGAATTTCCAATTTCGTGGGATTTTCTTGGGGATTAGGAAAACTATACATTTTTGAAAACTAGATGGCATAAGCAGTCAGAAAACCAATGTTTCCATTTGCACAGATATCCGCATGGCGGCCATCTTGGATTTTTCAAAATGGCTGCCGGAAAATGCATATTTGTCCATATCTCTGCTTCTATATAAGAT
>Ga0209780_1002224_pt1 | contig 13614 bp, 13 predicted proteins | sample WorMetexBAHAMAS2_FD_187384 | JGI IMG/M metagenome (GOLD analysis project Ga0209780, IMG submission 187384) | Marine gutless worms symbiont microbial communities from Max Planck institute for Marine Microbiology, Germany - Inanidrilus exumae... | ecosystem: Host-associated > Annelida > Digestive... | reverse complement strand
GCGCTATACAAATAACTCTTATGTATGTATGTATGTATGTATATCTGAAATGACCTATTTTGTGTCGGGTGAGACATAAAACCGCAACTCAATCAATTATAAGATATAACAACACACTGGTCGAAAATCGCCACTTTTACATTGTACATGACTGCCTGCGACCTTGAGAAGTCCTTCACTTTCGATATGAAATCAGAAATTTGAAATTATAAGTCACTTACAGCCGGATGGACAGTCATTGGCCATAGCATATACTATGCTAGCAGTGTTGTCTTGTAAAATGGTAAAATGTGCTCTCTGACAGATGCTGAAAAAATCAAATGCTTTCAAAGCAAATAAATAAGCTAAAATAAAACATAATAATAATGAAGACACCACTGTAATAAAATTGTTATTACAAAGAAACAACAACAGGTCTACTAGCCTTTTTAAGTAATGGCCATGCACATTGCATGTATACATAACAACCATTTTCAATATTCAATTTTCAAAAACCTCAAGCAAATAACGTACAGTCACCTTTTCCTAGCATGTTTCCAATTTCTAACCGCTCTCGGGCTATATAGACTTCTTTCGCTGCATTGCGAATTCGAGGATTTTCAATGTTCTTCAGTAGTTCTTGAAAATAGCGAGCATCATCTGTAAGCAAAAGCACACAGTGACTACATGGTAATTCAAATGTCTATTCATTACTATCATTCTGCAGTTAACATACACATTCTGGACACAAGCAGGCTATCCGCTTATGTGCATCAAATACTGGCTTAATTACTTAGGCTTACAATCCTTGATGGATCAAAGTACTACAAAGGAAATGAGACCCATACAATGGACAAACACGAGACTGCGCGGTCTACGTGACGTCAAAACAATAACATAGTTAAAACTGACATCTTTTGTGACAATATTATTTGACAAAATTCAATGACAACAAAATTACTTTTATCATCAAAAATCACTTAGTGAATACTAATGACAGCGCAGAAGTTCACAGTTACCTTTAACTGGCTCTTCAGCTCGGCCAGACATACTAGCTGCAGGTACTGGATGGAGCGGCCGTAACTCCGATGCACACGGCACAGCTTGATCTTGTGCATCTTGGTAGGAGTTGCGTATGCGGTCTGTGCGACCGCCAAGATTGCTCATCCTCACAATAGGCTGTCGGTGTTTTGCAGCGGCACGATGCTTCCGACGGACACAGAAGATTACAACCAGCAGCACGATGACAATCACCGGCAGTGCAAAGCCAAAAACCAACCCTAATATCAACCCCAACTGCGGACCGTGATCAACGTAGCTCACGTAGCCCAGTTCCTGAACAAAGTTTCCAAGTTTAATCTGCAACAGACCAGCAGAGTCAACTGACATTATCCTGAACAAACACGGTGTTTAACTAGAAGAAGGATGTCGATGCCCCAGTGTCGACGTGGATCCCCTCGCCACCTCGATGTCTTGCTGTGACCTTGACCTTTGACCTGAAGAATCTAATCAGGTCATAAGTAGAGCTAGCAAATATTCCCGGTAAGTTTTATCAAAATTGTTCAAGCTGTTCACGAGATACTGCATGGAACCAACTACTGTCGTCCATACTCTCCGCTAATAATATGAACAGTTTTAAACGACTTTTAGAGACAGTTTTCCCGCATCACTTTCGGCTAATCTGTTTATGTTTGTGTGCTGTGTATGTTGGATTGTCTCTCTATACCTATTGACTACTGTAATGCGCCGATGGCCACTTTATTGTAATTAGTGCACTATAAGTTTTTATATGATGACGATGATGATGATGACTGTGGTAACAAGATTTGTCCGGAAGAACGGACAGACGAACGAGGTGGACGGACAGCCTGATGTCTTTGCCAACACTGTCGGATGGCGAGGGCATAAAAATATTGTCATTACTATCTACTGTGAGTGATGTACTGGGTATTCGTAATTTTCGTATCAGACAGCCAGCACAAAGTGTCCATTCAGTATTTGGCATCAGTGCTTTGCGTTCCTTTCAGTGCTTTGACTCTGTTAAAAGGGCATCTGGCATAAAATCCTGTTCCAATTACTCCCAACAGTTCTTTTTGGGGACCCAGCCCCACCTGCAATAAATCAAGAAAAGAAGTCAGCTAAACACATGCTCAAAGTAGTAGTTTCAGTGGTGCATAAGTGTAGTATGTGTACGTAAATCAATGGTATTAAAATTCAGCAACAATAACTCTAACAAGTGGTCAAAGAATTCTGACGAAAGGCTGCATCGCCGACTTGTCACCCTCGTGACGACAAATAGATTCATCCGATCTTAAACCCATCTAATGCATGGTTCCTTGAGCCCACCCGACTCAGTCCACCAAGCAGCATCTCGATCAGTTTAGCCGTTTTTGCATGGCTCACAAACGTGGCCAACAGACAGACAAACCGACCACACTACTCTATGTATAGCAACAGGCTGCTATGGCTAGCTATCACTGCTATGCGGCTTAATAATCGTCAACACCATGTAATCTCAAAGTTGACTTCACACTTGAGTGATTAACTGCAACTTACAGAAAGCCAACTTAATTTCCATCAAAGCAGCATGCTGAACAAGTACATCACATGGAAATCTGTAAATATAAAATGCAAGGGTAAACAAGCGGTAACGTATGCAACAAAGCAGACAAGACTTAAAGCCATGGCTTTATTACCCGGACTGAAGCATCACCATCGTCGTTCAACGAGTTCATCAACTTCTCATCGCGCACTGGCAGATCACACGTGATCAGAGTATCACTGACAAAGACAATCATCTGACACCTGCTTGCATTTGCTACATTCACGGCAATGTCATTGAAATCCTTGTACGCATCCAAATCCTCACCCTGACAACCAGCCAAACATCACTCTCATACAGGCAGTCCAAAAACGGCAATAAGCATGTCAAACAACAACAACTGTCTACCGTGCTACACTGTGACAGTCAATAACATACTCCTTGATTAGATGTTTTATTGCCAACTTCTCTCCAGCGTTTCTTTGGTCTGCATCTTGGTCTTATACCGGCCACTTCATAATCCATACATTTTCAACCAATCATTAGTGTCTTTTCGCAAAACACGTCCATACTATCTCAACCTATTTCGCTATAGCACTGTAATTTTATCACCTAAATTACCCATTCCAAATGTCTCTCAACTCGTTAGATGAAATCTGTCTAATACTGTAACACGACATATCCATTCAGTCATTACCATCTCAGCCTGCTGAATCGTGTCAAAATGTGAACAATATGATACATACACTAGTAAATGTTTTTTCAAGATACAAATAATAAAGCAACACAAATAAAGACCATACTATGTATAACTATAACAAATGAAATTCTTCTACTTATAAACTCCGAAATGCAGCATATTTTACCATTATCTCAAGCTTCATTCCATCCGTATATTGGACAACATCCTCAAATGGGAACACTGTTGGATTCGGAATGTATCGGAAAGGTTGGAAATTAGCTCCATTTGCCTTCTTCATGCTCAATAACTGTGTGACATTGTCCATTACAAAGCCGTAGTCCAGTCCAAACAATTCATCTGATGAGTCTGCGAAATCCAGAAGGCTTGGTGGATAACAATCAATCCAGCTCCCGCCATACTTAAAGCACGGCTACCAAACCAAACAAAAATATGACACAACAGATGACGTACTATCTCTTCCACTAAAAATCTCTATCTCAGTTTTTGTTTACATGGCTTATTTCTACACATAATTTAATTATATCTAGCAAAGGTTTAACACTCAGCAAAAGCATTAACTACTAGCATGTAATACATGCCTCTCTTAATTCCAATGCTAATAAAAAGCTCAGCTACCACAGAGGAACCGCATGACGCACTATGTTAGTAAATTTGTGCTATGTTTCACAAGCTATGGGAGTGTACGTAATAAAGAATTTAAAAAAGTATAAGGACGAAAGAAAATATTAAAGGAACAAAGTAAGAAAAAAGTAAGGAAAGAAGAAAGTAAGAAGGAAGCTAAGTAAACAAACATACAATTTATCAACAAATGAAAAAGGGCGCATTACTGCCCCTGAGCCTGTATGGGGCCATATCATAAAGTGAGTACCTATTTAGATATAGAAGAACATTAGTCATGATAACTGATCATGATCAGCATTTATTCTAACTTACAGTGCCCTCAGCAGAATGGAAGAGCATAAAATTAGTTATTAAATCAGAAATCGAAAACATGGCATAACTTTTAAGAACAAGAATCTCAGCTATCGCAGAGGGACCATGCAACGCACTATGTCAGTTGAGATCATGACAACTATTGTACTACAGCACAATTGCACAAAAAAATCACACTTGGAAAGGCTGCAGTAGGAGGTTACTCAAGGGCATCGGAATTGCCGCTGTTTGATAGGCCACATCACTTCATAATAGTCTGTAGTAACAACGACTCAGTGTTGCATCGTTTCTGAGATATTAACACATTTAGAGTCTTAAGTGACTTTGAGAAGTCCATTTTTAAAAAGAAAGTTGAAATTGCAAGCCACACGTGCTTTACAATTCATGTGCAAAAATATAGCAGACAATAAATACGACATTTCCACAGGTATGGGAGTTACAAAGGTTTCAAACATCTAAAGTGACCTTTAAGGTCATTCAAGGACATTGGCAACAGTGCCATTCAAAAGGACACATTCTATTTCCATTGCAACTATGTCTCTATCTTGCTCCATTTCCGAGATATTATCACTGATTTCTCAAATTTAAAGAGGTCACGTGACCCTGAACATATCCCTTTTGGGGGTAGTCTATCATGCATCATGCACGACAGGCAGACGGACAAAGAGACAAATGGACAGACACATGATGACAGCATATACCGCACTAGTATAGCGTATCGGTAAAAACTGTGCAAATGCGACACGGAACACGACTTTGCACGGTTAACATTCTAGATGGAGTCCTACCAAAGTGATAGTTTTAGAACTGTGACTCTGTCACCCTACACATCGTTGTAAATAGAGATGCACCGATAATCGGCCGATAATCGGTATCGGCCGATTATCGGCCGTTTTGCCGATAATCGGTATCGGCCGACTATTATGTTGGTATCGGCCGATTGTCATTTACGCAATTGGCAGGGATGTTAAACGAAGTTTGAATATTCGAAGCTTCAGTTTTCAACTCGGAACTCGTCGCAAATTTCACCAACTTAAAACTCGATTCACGTAACTTGTGCCAGGGCGACAGCCAGGGCGTAAGCTTCACAGCAAGGTCATATCATCTGGTGCGTCCTGGTGTAGCGCCGCCACTGGTCGGCGGCCTGTCGATGATATTGTTTCATCTGTACTTAGCCGCAGGACATCGCTGCCGCCAAACGGGAATTACTCTGCGCCTCGAAACATTAAAGTCAGATCCGCGTCAGCTGACTGGGCGCCCGGGCCGCCAGTCCTCGCGTGCTGATAGTCGGCGTGCATAGTGGCGGCGTGGGTGGTCTTCCATCGGGCGGTGTATGGAAGGACACCGGCGCCGAAATGACGATCCACGTATGTGTGCCGTACTGTGTGGTTCAGCCGAAGGGCACGACGATCCGAAGCCTGCACGGGGTATACTTCTCTCCCGCCACCACCTCGTGTCCAACGTCATTTATAACAAGCTGTCGTGCTAACGGGACATAACACGACTGGCCCGCCGCGTGCTGCCCCTTGGTAAGTTACGTTGCATATGCGCTGCGTTACAGACGACGCCGACAGAAGACAGATGCCCACGACCGTCACTAGTCTGGCCCTCCTACACTATGTGTAGCCGAGCCAGTAACAACGCTGTAATTTAAGAGACTGGCGAGTGACGAGTTGGTCAGCTGCGATTCACGCAGAGTTCACAATGTGCGCTAACGGGTGGTCGAGTGACACGAACGGAGAGAGGCCAAGACATTACATGCTTGCGCTTCGCGGCTCCCTCCGTTCGTACAGTTTGCCGGCCACTTTAGAGGTTTCAACCCCCTCCCACCACTCCCTCTCCGACTTGACTTTGCGAGTCCGTTTTGTTAATAAGTAGCGATCTCACTGCGGCCGTAACAAATCATCCAAATCGGTTCACTTTCGGCGGAGTTATTGCGAATGCGTGAAGATCGTTTTTGCCCCGCAGAGTACTTGCTATATAGGCTTTTGAGCCTATAATAAGACAGCAAATCAGTGTTTTGTATTAATCGGTAATCGGCCGATAATCAGCCAATTGTTATGCGCCGATCATCGGCCGACCGATAATCGGCCTGTGCCTTATCGGTGCATCTCTAGTTGTAAACTGGCCAGTTTCTACAATTTTATCAGTAGCTATCATACCCCAGTCCTGTTCTCGTTGTTGACATATACAATAAACTGAGGTTTCTGAACAGAGGCTAGATTCAAGCCTCGGATTTCCAGCTTGTTTCCACCACTAATAAACGTTCAGAACAAACACATCACACAGTCAGCTGGGCAGCATACACTGCCAGAATGCTGTAACAGTCCATACTCAATTATGTTCCACTACAGGCACAGTATGCTCAACACACACAGCAGGGCATTATCATCAAGTTACAGACTACATATACCATCGGTGCTTTGACGATATCAGTTGGGCAACAGGGACATCCAGCCAATAAAACCAGCTGAATAATTACACAAGGTTTGCTCTTGGAAGATTTAACTTAACATGGAGCAACTTTGAACTAAAAGATAGACTTCCGTGTGCATTTGCCACCTCAATGGCCTGCTGTGACCTTGACCTTTGACCACCAAAATCCAGCTAGGTCATCAGTAGGGGCCAGTGGCTATTGCCTGTAAGTTTCATCGAGACTGCTCAAGTACCGGTAGTTCATAAGATATGGATTCACAAGATTTGAACGCGATCGTCAGCTGTGACATTGATCTCCAGAATCTAATCAGGTCATGGCCGGGGTTAATCGGTAACAATATCTGTCAGGAAAAACAGATAAACAAATGGACGAATGAACGAAAATATACTGCCTTTACCAACAATGTCAGGTGACAATGACAAAAACCAGGCCAGAATTAGTTAGTTGGAGTTTAACGTCCCTTTTCAGCACACATATGGCTATATCAGAGACTAAAGGTCAGGGGTGGAGAGCTATCCCTACCCAGTGAAGGAAAGTCAGCGATATATTAACCTCAACCCTGGCCGCCTTTTTTGTTCAGCAGCCACCCAAAAAGGAAAGGGATCGAGAGGCTCATTTAAATTATTACGCTAGTTGCCCCGTACGACATCCGGCCTGGAACAGAGTGGGACAATTCTGGTAGAATAGGTAGGGATGAAAAAGCAAGCAAATAGATAAAGCTAGTAAGAAAGGGAAAAAGTAAAAGATACTAAAGATAAAGTAGGTGGGGAAGTGAAGGGATATAAGGGGATAGCCCCGGGCCCACATAAGCCACCAGGCTACAGAGTATGGTATATATGTATCATAAGAAACTCATCTCTTGTCTCATGTACATCTGTAGACTGGTTGGTCATTGTTAGCAGCATCTGCAGTCTTCCAGCTGCCACAGGCTGTCTATACCACGTCATCAGCTTTCAACGGTTAGTCATTGGGACTTCTCAGTAGCTGGCCCGATGGCCTGGAACTCGACATTCTTCATCAGCTGACATATTCCTTTGACAGTTTCTGGCACGATTTAAAATTTTTCCTTTTCTCAGTCTACTAGTGAACACAGTGCATCAGAGACTTTGTGATTATGCACTATATAAATTTATGTCTGACACACCAATTCGTTTTGCACCCCACTAGAAATAAAAACAGGTCATTTCAGAGAAATTCTACCCAGCCAATTGCTTCATACTCAAGAAGCTAAACCTAACACAACAAAAGCAGACATGTACCAGTAAACTGAAAGATACTAAAACACAATATCAACATAAAAAACTAAAGCCAGATTTGCTCACCATACACGACGTTTGGCTTGGAAACAAACTGAATCTATTCTTATGGATCTGGGGCCTGCACAGGACTATGGTGGATTGCAGGGATTATGTCATGCTATGATTATGCTGTAACAAGACTTGGCAATAAATGCAAATGACAGAAGAACAAGTTAGTCTAGCTACAGATGCACTGTATAATGCATGTTGTAAATATATAACCAATCTTACCTAATTATAGCAGTTCGGGGATCAACTCTGGAGACTGTTGGGTCCTCAGTGTACACATACATGTCTGGAGTATTAACATTAGCATTGTCAAACTCGATGGAAAGAGTAGCAGATATGGGATCTGGTTGCCACGGAGTCTTAAATGCCATCTCTGAAGCACTTCTCCTAAAACAACAATAGTTTCTCATCAGCCAGCAAATATTAAAATGCTAACGTATCAGTATTACTCAGCAGCATCAGCAGCAATACAGAATAAGATACAAATGATGACGACAATGCACAGTAATTCCACCCAGATTGCAAAGCAACAAATTTACACAAAACAAATGCAACAAAATTATCTCTAGCATCATATGGTCGTGACCTCATCACTGCTAAACAAACTGACGTGCATGAACAAATTCCGAGGTGTGTTGCATATCAAAGTAGAATCCCTTCAGTGCATTGCTGACACTGTTAATTGGACGACATCTGGCTTGTGACAAACCTGCTCCGAGTATCCCCAATGGCTCTTTTATTGTGGGGGACCCAGCTCAACTTGGGGTAACTCCAAAAAAGGCCAGTCAACAAAAACTGATCGTGTGAGTGAGTACTAATTGTATGAGCCTGAGGCCTCGACCAACGCATCATCACGCAGCAATTACAACACCATGATGACTTCTCAGAAATGATAATAATAATAAACAACAACAATAATAATAATATCTTAATTTATAACGTGCACAGTGCAAGGTAATCTTGAATCGAATGTGCTGGCACTCACCAGGCAGACAGAGATAAATTGTGACAGTGAGTGACCAATGGACTAAGGACGTTTAAAGCAGTAGCTGCTACTGTATATGAAGATAAAGTCATACAGTGTAGCACTACTTGGTGAATACACTGGAAATTTATGACTATTTACTACAGCATGACGCCCACAAAGATATTCCAAATGCCACGTGCCATATGGCCTATGATGTGAAAACATGACTATATCCACAAAATTGGAAATACATAATGTCATCAGAGAAGGATGCATCCATGGCTAAGGTGACGTGTACTGAAAATTGTCTGAACTTTGGACACGTGGTTTTTGAGATACAAAAGTGAACAGAGACTAACAAACATGCAGATCGCAATAATTCGCATCCCTCTCGGGGTGAAGTACTAACACATTACACAAAATTAACCTGACGACTACTGCAGGCCGACGATTCATCATGACATTTACTCTACTGCCATAATGCAGATCTGACCCAGTGACAACAACCAGTGTACCACCAGAGCATGGACCCTTCCGTGGAGACCAATCTGAGACCATCGGATTCTAGCAAAGCACATAATATAACTGTTATAATTATCAAAATATCTCTGATATGACTTTGCCATTATATTGACCTACAGCAGTCAGCACAGAAGAACCACAAGGTTTAACTTCTTTACTGATTAAAATGATTACTTGCTATATTTTACATTTATTATCAACAAAATGGCCACAAGCCCTTGTACAATGTGCATACAGTTTCAACTTTACAGCATTAGAAACAGCAATAAAAACAGTGTTGTACAGGTTTACAAAACTAAAAATCACAAACAAGCCTGCAATCGTAAACAGCAACTCTGCTCCAGTGCTGCCACCTGGTGAAATTGACCAAACATAATGCTGTCTGACATCGACTGGTACCACCATGTGACAAACTAGACGAAATATGTGTCGTCTTTGATTCGGGCCCACTGGCTCCATTATGTGAAAACATGATGTCATCCACAAGTATATAACATATTGCACTATTGCCAGAGGAGCATCAAGGCACGGTCACAGACAGCATATACCAAAGATTCCAAGAAATTTGGTCATGTGGTTTCTGAGACATGCAAGTGGACAGACAGAAAGACAAGCAGACACATCGACAGACAGAGAGAAAGATATACAGACAGTGGTCGCAATACCTTGCACACCTACTGGAGGCAAAGTGAAAATAAAACAAGCACATATGTACAACACACAAGCAGGACGTCAGTGATTTGGTCCATATTGTGGGACTTGTGTGGTGCAACTGGATTAGCATTCTAGCGCTCATACGTCCAATCCTTGGCCATTCTGCTATCACGCAGCAACCTCACGCAACTCACTCATACATCTGCCTCAGTTCACCAAGCTCTCTAAGTTGGTACAAATTTCATGCTCAATAGGTTGCATAGGTTGCCAAATTTCATTGAAATTGAAGAATATTTTTGTGGACAGACGAACGTATGCACATATGTATGTATGTATGCATGGACGACGGACGGACATTTGAGACAGGATTTATGAGGTCGACTGTGATACTCTAAGCTGGTAAGGTAACAACGGGCCTAGTAGAAAATAATGGCACGATACTGCTCGATTTATGACTAATATCACCTGCTGGCATCTACCTCAGAAACCACAGATCAGCACCAGCCCCTAGAGTCTTTAGAACTATGGCTGTACCACTACTGTAGGATTTAAGTGTACATACAATGGCATTAAGAGATGATACAAAAAACTAAATGCGGTCATGATGCCAACAGCTCTTGAGAAAACCAAAAACACAACCTTGAATGCAAAATGGTCTTCAGACACTGCGGAATACTGGTTTCTGACCGTGACTTCAATGGTACCACTGTGGCTGGAACCAGATGCTTCAGTGACACATACAAACCTACATTCCACAGCACAACAACTTGTATGACAGCTCTTCTGTATTCATCATACACATTAATGCTGCCCAAAAAGCCCGAGCAGGAAGCACTTCTGCACTCGGCTCCGAACACACATGTCCGACCTGCGGGAAAGACTGTCGTGCTCGGATCGGACTCCTCAGCCACCTCCGCACTCATCGCCCACTCAGCACTTCCAACTGACTAAGAGTCGTGGTCATCTTCGATTACGAAGGACGAACATCATCATTCATCATACACAAGGAAACTTATCTGAACCGCTGTTAAAGTCATTTGGAGATAGCAGTGACTTATACACATCTATGCTGGACTAAACCTTGGTTATCCAGGTACAAGAACACTGTATTGACACGTAAGATATAGCTGCATTTCAAGCCAACTGTTACTTATTTGGCATTTCAAACTTACGTCTACTTTGTTTGGCGTGTCTTGCCTTGTAGCACGCATCTGTAGCTGAAAAAAGAATAACTTCATCCTCTGGCTGTGAACTGTGAATTATGACATTTAAAAAGCCAAGTATCTTAGTCAAAAATGATGTAGTTCAAACGTTACTGTCTGAACACTCACAAAGACACACACCTGAATCCTCTATCTAGTCCACTAAAGTGGTTAGTAACAAAAGTACAAAAAGTACAAAAATTCCAACTAATAGACATGACACACCTCTGAGATGGTACGTAGTTGTCGTTTAAAACATTGCACACCTTGCCAGCAACAGTCACTTGCAAGTCAGCAGCAGTTATGCCCAAGTTAATGCCACTAACATTCAACTCGGTGCCACCTTCGACAGGGCCACCAGGTGGATGGAACTGAAGCAAAAAGTCACAAGTACAAACTAGAATGACGGTCCTCATTATTGTTGGGCAGAAATGTATGCTGGCTATGTTGCATGCTGGTGAGACACGGTGAGTATATCAACTGGACAAACAGATGGAAGGATGGCAGACCGTTAAGCCCCGTCCACACCAGCAACAACGTCGAAGCAACGTTAGACTTTCTCGAAGCAACATTCGACTTTGTTCCAGAAACGGCAACAATGTCGTACGAGTTTATCATAAAAATGGGTCCTTTCGACAAAGTCGAATGTTGCTTCGATATTGTTGCCGTTTTCGAAACTTTTGGCAACAATGTTGCTGGTTTTGGCAACAATGTCAAACTAGATTTTGTTCTTTAGACAAAGTCAAAACACAGTGAACATGTTTAAACACTGAACATGTTTAATTTGTTCCGATTTTGTCGAAAGGGCGAAATTTCATTCAACACTGTTGCCGAAACCAACGACATTGTTGCCGAAACCGGCAACATTGTTGCCAACAATGGCAACAATGTCAAAGCAACATTCGACTTTGTCGAAAAAATCGTTCAACTTGTAGTATTCGACAACGTTGCTGGTGTGAACGGGGCTTCTACAAAGTTGCCTGCTGCTTGGACAATGTTGATTCAACATTGTTACACGAGGCTTTACACTATGCTTTCTGCTAGATGCGGCCAGCCAAAAAATTATGTGCCATAACTGACAACACACACAACATGTGCAGACGTTATCAAAACCAGTCAACATGCAGTCACATGCCAAAGCCAACAGCATTTTGACATTACCACCCTGCTAGACTACCATACTAACTGTATGAAAACATCTCAGAAGATTAATGTAGCAATGCAAATTATACTTACTGACAATATCTGAGGGTCAGGACACACATCATCAGGAGTCAGAAAATCTGACTGGCAATTATCTTCAAGTTTACACTGGTCATCGCACCAAACACAAGAGTATTCATCTCCCAAAGTCAGACACTGTCCACATGTAGACGCCATCGGCTCGCACTTGTACACTTCCACTGACCAAAAAACATTGCATCGTATTAGCACGAGAACCATAATGATTGACTGAGTTCATGTTTCACGTCCCTCCGGACACAAAATAGGGCATTTTGGAGATGCTCTTCCCAGCCAATCTCTTGGCTTAGTACTGAAAAACTAAATCTAACACAGCAAAAGAAACAAACGTGCACTCGTAACAGAACATACCACAACACAAAATAAATAAAAAATAAAGCCAGGTTTGGTTGCATCTTACGACCTCTGGCCTGGAAATGGAATGGGCCTATTCTGAACGAATGAGATAAGTAAGGAAGCAAGTACAGGGTGAACAATAAGGAGCACATCTGTATAGCACAAAATTAAAAGTCCTCAGATGCGCTGGTCCAGACAAAAAAATGAGTAAGCCTTTAAGTGTTTGGCAAACATAGCCACAGTTAATGATGTGACTCAAGGTCTGTGGGCAGAGTTCCAGACACTACACTACAGACTGTGATGAATACAGATCTTGTTGTACGAAGATCAGCAGATCTCAAACGTCACCTGCCAACCACAGACAAAACCGTCATTCAGCCGTCAGCAAGGCACGCACAGTTCAAAACGTTATACACTTGCCAACTTGAATGTCATATGCTAATGGACAGGTAGACATTGACTGTAACAATAACCAAGCAAGTCTAAAACAAAACAGGAACTGTACTGAAGAACTGCACTGAAACTGGATCAAGGTAAAGAATAACAAGATGAAAAATTACAGACTACAAACGCTGTGAACAAATGGTAACCAACTCCAAATGCCAGACGTAAGCAGAGTTAGTAACGCTTAAACAGTCTTGTCACATGTGGTTAACCGGTCAGAAAAAGGACGATCTTAATAACTATAAATGTAAAAAACTGCAATTTATACACACTGTTAACGGCGACGGATCGAAAACCGCAAAAATCATAAAAAGGCAATGTTAACCACACTAACATAGCCTGAATG
>Ga0209780_1002223_pt1 | contig 13616 bp, 13 predicted proteins | sample WorMetexBAHAMAS2_FD_187384 | JGI IMG/M metagenome (GOLD analysis project Ga0209780, IMG submission 187384) | Marine gutless worms symbiont microbial communities from Max Planck institute for Marine Microbiology, Germany - Inanidrilus exumae... | ecosystem: Host-associated > Annelida > Digestive... | reverse complement strand
GTTATAAAGTTAAGATTTTCATAGATTTTTACATGTAATTTACTAAAACAATCTTAAGACTTACTGAGTTCTTTCTATATATATGCAGACAATTCTGTGAAGAAATGTTAAGTTATTTTTGAAAAATTGCATTTTTTTATTAAGTTAATCTTACGTTTTGCGTAAGTTCATCTTGAGTTTTTCTTAAGATTTTCCTAAGTCACACTTTTTCTTAAGTTTTTCCAGGTTTGTCATAAAATGTTTCTGGAAATCGGGCCCCTGGAATGTCGGGGAAAAGTTGGGAAATTCTGTCGGTGATCAGGAAAAGGTAACATGATTCGTCCAAATTGTGTGACTGTTTGGTTGATATGTTGTAGCAGCTTTTGTGTGTTGCAGAGATGATATGGGTAACGCTGCAGAGAAGGACTCTAGCAACTTTTCCCGAAACTGAATTTGTTAGTTGTGATCAGCAACGGCATGTGAACAGTAAAACCTTGTTCCAAGATTGAGTTAGGGTTGTACGCCCCGTCTGACACAAAATAGGTCGTTTCAAAGACTTTCTTCTCAGCTAATATCTTGTCTAAGTACTGAAAAACAACAAAAGCAAACATGCATCCATAACCAAATATACAACAACATAAAATAAACACACACAAAATTAAAGCCAGGTTTGGTCGCCTCTTACAACCACTGGCCTGGAAACGGAACGGGTCTAGGAGTAGATAAGCAAGGAAGTAAATAAGGAAGGAAGAAAGTAAATAAAGAAGTTAAATAAGCAAACAAACAATGTATATAGCGCCAGAATCACAAATGAATTTGGATGCATTACAACTCTGGAGCCCAGATGGAGCACTTTGCTGCCAGAAAATCCTCCGAAATCCTGTATAGTGGCTGTAAAACGGTTTTTGTTGTTGTTGTTATCGTAATAGATTTTATTTGTGTATATTAATTGAATAGAAACGAAAGAAAATAACAAAAAATATGGAAACACGTAGTACATTGTGTGAATCAAAATGGCAGTGGAAAAGAGACTGTGTGGAGAACAGGAGATAACGGTAAATTACAAATGAGAGACGAGCAGCAAATATTTATGAGAAAATTCGATGAATTTCATTCTTAACATCGAGTCGGTACCACATGTTGGTTAATTTAACAGAGTTGTTTGGGTTCCATTTTATATTATGGAAATCATTTATCGATAGATTTGACACGTACCTGAACTGCTGTGTGAACCTGATTTTGCAAGCATTTTTGTCGTTGACTGTGCTAGGTGCTGAAAGAGACGCGTTCACCGTCAGTTGCTGAAGACGACGGCAATACTGAAGAGCTTTCTATAAATCGTATGTGTTCTATTACTGCAGCAGTTATGTGGTTATAATGAATATTAAGACTGCCTGCCTTAATAGGTCAACTCAGCCCTGCATCCCTCCAGGGTCGCTAAATTGAGTACCTGCTTCGGCTGGGGTAAAGGCGGGATTCTCACCACTGCCGGGTGGCAGGTAACACTGTGTGATCTCATAAGGCATGTGAGTTTACCGTAGCGGTAGCTGAGTTTACCATAGCGGTATCGGTGAAAGCTAAGTTAATGCTAACTGCTATAGACTGTTCACTTTTTTACTCTTTACTTAGTAGTGGCCAAGAAAAATATGCCCAGACACCATGCAGTGAACTAATTTCAGCATGATACATGGTGTGTGGCATAAACACCATTTTGCAATAGTAAAAACAGAAATGGCAAGGCATTTTCTTACACGTGTGTTGGCAAACTGCTTTTGGTGTAAAAGATGGAGAGTGACATTTGGTTGTTTGCATGGTTTCAGAGTGTCACAAAGCGTTGAAGTGTTATAGTAGGCATTTTAAAATTATATGTAATGTTCCGTCACTGATTCAGCGCACTGGTTGGTTGCGTGGCACAGTGGTAGAACGTCGGTCTGTGACCAGCGAACTTTCCCTGTCCTACGCTCGACCTGCAGCTGATGAGTGACCACTTATGTGGGTAAACCGTCCGCTACAAGGTCACCCAACTAGGCCAACTCAGCCTTTCATCCTTTAGAAGTCGATAAATGAGTAGTGAGCTGTAATCGGATGTGCATTACCTCGCTCGATCGCGCCATCTGGTGAATGCTTACGGAGTAAAGGCAGGATAGTTCATTCCGTTTGTGGATAACTGTGTGGGTGGCCGGTAAAACTCTGTGATCCCTGTAACACATTACATTCCTTAGTGCATTAGAGGTGGTTTACGACGATGCGCTATACAAATTGACGTTTACTTTACTTTACTAGACCACTGCGAGGTCTCAGCACTGAGTTCCAGAGTAGGCTGGACCTCTGCCCGCAATGACGAACCTTCAGTGATTCCATACTCTACAGTAGATTGGGTGACAGAAGTGATCTGGCCCGTAAAAAAACTACTCCTCTGATCCAAGAGGTTCATATGTGTGAGACTTGGCCTAACTAACCTGTAGTAACCTTAGCAAACCAGGACGATTAACTGTTGCCAGTTATTTACCTCCACGAAACAACAATGTTTTGAGATGCTTGCCGTTTTGTGACTCGGTGTCTGTAAACAGAATAGAAAGTTGTTGAATGGTTCTCGTGAAATTTGGGAAGGGGTTTTCCATGGATCCCAGCAGTACTGATATCGTGTTCTAGGGCTCATTGAGTTGTGCTAGAATATGAACATTTTGATGACCATCATGAAACTACACAGCTTAAGGGTCGTTTTATACTTTCAAATATTATTGGGTTTTTGGTGATGTGCAGGAAACAGTGAGTGGATCAGGTTGGTTTAGAAAGGATTGTTACTTTCAACTGGAGCTACATTATATTTGAAGGGTGTCTGGGTCCCCCAAAATATAGTACTTCTTTATTAGCCGTAGCTGAAACTCGGGATAGCAATTTTTAGCTTTTTCTTCGCACATTAATGCTATTAACAACTGTACATTGTGGCAACCAAAATATGCTGATGACATCAAGCGTTTGTCTTTGTCTATTGCAGCTGACGATCAGTACGATCAGTACCGTAGATAATGCCCATTTGCCGGAATGTCTTTTACATCATATTGTTGCTACAACGTAACCTTTTCCCACTTACCACTTCCTGTTGCCCTCCTGTTCCTTTTTTTACCATGTTATTATTTCTCCTCTAAAAACTCTCCCTTTCCTCCAAATTTTTTCCGCCCCGTGTGGGTCCCCGGGCTGTAAGTAAGTGGGTAAGTGTCTAAGTAAGTAAGTAAGTGACAAATTTATGCAGCACCGAAACCAGAATAGGCCCTCTCTTTTTCCAGGCCGGATGTCGTAGGAGGCGACTAAACCTGGCTTGAGTTTATTGGGTTAATTTTATGTTGTAGTGTATTTTGTTACGGATGCATGTTTAGTTCGTTGTGTTTGTTTTAGTATTTCAGTACTTAGCCAAGAGATTGGCTGGGAAGAACGTCTCCGAAATGACCTATTTTGTGTAGAGTGGGACATAAAACCACAACTCAATTAATCAATTAGTCAATCAATCCAGATTTCTTTCTCTCTTTTGGTTTTCCTCCTGCTTCCTTTCCCGTTTCTTGTTTCCCTCCCTCCGGAGATTTGTGATGGTTCAGTGTAAGCCTATAACTGCTGCTGCTATGTTAGCAAAGTGCGGCCAGGGTTGCGGTTAATATATCGCTGGCTTTCCTTCACTGGGTAGGGATAGCTCTCCATCCTTGAACTTTTGTCTTTGATATAGCCATATTTGTGCTGAAAGGGGACGTTAAATTCCAACTAACTAACTGTTGGATGTTTCTGTCAGGAGCCTACAACAGCATGACTTCGCCGGACTGCTTGCCAGATGTTATTTCTTCTGTAAGTTGCTCCAGTTGCACCGTTACTTGTAGTTGTTTATTACTGGCTCGCCCACACATGGTGTAAAGGGGCCAGACTAGTGATGCTTTGCTGCCTAGCGTCTGTCGTCGTCTGTTATCTGTAACACTCCACGGCGGCGCAACTCACCAGGGGGCAGCACGCGACGGCGGGCCAGTAGTGTTACGTCCCGTTAAGGCGACACCGTGTTTAATCTGCACGGTAGCTATTGCTGAGGGGTAATGTTTTGCGTCACACAAAGCTTGTGTTGCTTGTCTTATCAGTGTGGCACAATAGATTTCAACTGACAATGTTGTGGTGTTTTGCGCCAAAAATGTAAGAAGTCTTCTTATTACTGGCCCACCTACACATAGTGTAGGGGGGCCAGTACTGTGTTGCTCGCCGTGCGTCTGTCGTCGTCGTCTGTCGTCATCATCTGTCAGCGTCTGTAACACTCCACGGTGCAACGTAACTCACCAGAGGGCAGCACGTGGCGGGCTAGTAGTGTTACGTCCCATCGGGGCGGCACCTTGTTTCTAAAATATCTCCCACTTGTTTGTTGTTCATTATTATGTCGTAACAACGAGATTAGCACGTGACGTTATGAGTGAATATGAGCATAGTGTGAATGTCTGTGTAAAATAGATCCATACACCACGTCTGTTTCAATGGTCGTCGGATTGCCAGTTCCTCTCCACTTGTTTCTAACAGAACCTTCGGCAACCAGTACGCTGATCTTGCTTTATGTTGGGCCAAAATGTACGCTGGCCACATTCCATGCTGCTTCCTGATGAGTCGCCCCGTGTGGGCCTAGGGCAATTCCCTTCTCACCTTCCCCACCTTCTACTGTATTTTTTAGTATTTTTTACTTTTCCCTTAATATTTATTTTACTCGCTTCATCTGTTTCTTGTTTTTCCACCCCTTCCCATTCTACTAGAATAGTGCCACTCCATTTCTAGGCCGGATGTCATAGGAGGCGACTAAACCTGGCTTAGTTTTTTTGATTTTGTGTAATATGTACTTTTTAGTTAAAGATGCATGCTTGTTTTTGTCGTATTTGAATTAGTATTGTCTTGCGGTGTGATAGTTGTCTCCCCTGTTGTAGGTGCTAGCGTAATAATTTAAATGAGCCTCTCGATACCTTTCCTTTTTGGGTGGCTGCTGAACAAAAACGCAGCCAGGGTTGAGGTTAATATATCGCTGGATAGGGATAGCTCTCCACTTCTGACCTTCTGTTTCTGATATAGCCATATTGTGCAGAAAAGAGGTTTTAAATTCCAACTAACTCCCTGGTGAGTCGCGGTGAGTCCGCCGACAGACAGACCATTACATTACACTTTCCGCTTGATGTGGCCGTAATACTCTAAGCGGCTGGATGTTTTCGTCCAACCTATAGTATCAAAATGCTGAAGGAAATGAAATCGATCCCTTAGACAAAAAATAACACTGTTGATGATAAAGCTGATTTGCTGTTTATCACTGACGAAAATGTTTGTCGTAAAATAAGGAGCCGTCGTTGCTGGGTGCTGAGAACATGTTGACAAAAGAGGCACTGCAGCAGATCGAGCTGGATCGAACAAATGATGCCGTTTACATGGCAACGACCGGCGTCGCCCGTGTTGTGATTGATATGATTCACGGCGTGCAACAAGCACAGGCCGACAAATACGTGGAACTTGTGAGGGTCAGTACTAGTTAGGTCGACTCCTCCGAGTCGACCTAATAACATTAGTGGGTCTCAAATGTCCGTCTGTCCGTCCGTCCGTCCACAGAAAGTTTCTTCGATTTCAATGACATTTGGTGTGTAGGTAGAGGTCGATGAGTGATGCATGACGGTATGCAGTATGACCCGATCCGAGGTCAAGGTCACGAGCCCATGAAAGTCGGAAATTCGACCATTTTCAAAGGCTATCTCCTCCCCCATTTATAATGGGGCTGGCAAATAACCACGGATTCTTAAATTAGGGGACAATACCTAAAAATTAACCGGTCGGAATTTTGATTTTTGTCCTAGTTTTTGTGTCACGTGACTCTGAAGTTGGCAGTAAGTAGGAGTCGACCGTCAGTCCCGTATGGGGCTAATTTTTTCTTTTACAATTCCTTTGTGCAGGGACGTTAAACTCCAACTAACTAACTCCTCGCCCCGTGTGGGCCCGGGGCAATGCCCCCTTATCCTTTTATTTCCCCACTTTCATTGTCCCATTGTTTCATTTATCCGTTCATTTGTCCATTTATCCAATCAAATGTTGTTACCATGATATCTCGTGAACGGTGGTTATATTCACTAGCCCCTACTGACTACTGATGACCTGATTAGATTCTGGAGGTCAAAGATTAAAGGTCAAGTCAAGGTCACACCTTGGTTCAGGTGCGTGTGGGCAAAGGTATCCATGACAATGATGGGACATCGAAGTCCATGCCGCGGTCGGCCATCTCAGCAGTTGTTGAGGTCTTGTTTTAATTCCAAAAAATAAACAATACCGGATTGTATTTTTCTACATCGCAGAGTGTTATATTGCTGGATTGAGCTAAACTTGTTATTTTTTTCTGCAATATAGAATGTCGGTGCTGAATTGAAGACGCTAATGGTCAGTGTCGACGCTGAAATTGTCAATTTGCCGCTTGAATGTCATACCAAAGTCAGTGCTGTTGATTTCTTGTCTGTTTTTAAAAATATTATCTACAGGGTGGCTCAAAACATAGGCCACTGCCCACTGTGAATCAAAAAGGTGCCACTGTATTGTAGCCCATAATGTTGCCATATGCCTACTGATATTCAAACTTCTTTAACCATCGATTTAGCAATAAATTTCCAGTATAGTCTTCATTAACGATCCCATTTGCACCACACCTAGACGTGTCGCTACACTACCTTGTGAAATGTTTTATACTTTTGTTGACTCGCAGTGGCTAAATTCTTGTTTTTCATGCCACCCTGTATGTACAACAGTAATAGCATTCACAATGTTCCCTGCTAGATGGAATATGAGACTGCTACAGTTAAGTAATTCTAGTTTTGTCACAAATGTTGTCTTAATAAATTCTGTAGTACACGTACAGTTACACTGAGAAATGTTCAACTGATATGTTCCCTCTGGTGTGTGCCGTTTTTGGGTAGTGACGATCTGATGTTGGAGAGCAATACCACTCATGTGGAGTCAGGTGGTGGATAAAGAAACAGTAAGGCTAGGCCACTGGTTAGGGTTAGTGCTTTATATTTCCTTCAGTGCTTTGACACTGGTGGTTGAGTGACAGGAAGGATATCTGTTCCAGTAATCCCCAAAGGTTTCCACAGGAACAGATGGCGGAGGAGGATCCAAACGGGAACTGGCTGACCAGTTAGCCTGGAAAAATGGCAGTTAAATTGAAGTAGTAGTGGTACTGGTACAGTGTTGTGGTAGTAGAAGATGATGATGATGATGATGACGATGAAGAAGAAGACTGGAAACAGATCATTTACTGAAACAAAAGAAGCAAGAAATAAGACGTACAAATTTTAATTGAGCAAGAATTTTTAATCAGTTAATTTTTAGGTCGACTTTTCTGGGTTGACCTAATAAAGTGGGTCTCAAATGTCCGTCCATCCATACGTATTTGTGGACTGTGGACACACGTACATATGGATGGACCGTCCGCGAAAAAGTTTTTTCGATTTCAGTGAAATTTGGCACGTAGGTAGAGGTCGATGAGTGATGCACGATGGTATACAGTGTGACCCGAACCAAGGTCAAGGTCACGAGCCCTTTAAAGTTGGAAATACAGCCATTTCCATCAGCTATCTCCTCTGCCATTTACAATGGGAGCTGGCAACTGACCACTAATTCTGAAACAAGGGCACAATATATAAATTTGGTCGGGCCGGATTTTTGATGTTTGTTCTAGTTTTTGTGTCACGTGACTTTGAACTTGGCAGAAACGTCAGTTGTGAAGAGTCGACCATCAGTTCGGCATGGGACTAATTTATTTTTATTTAATCGTTAAAAATCGTTTGCAGCTGTTGTTAGTAGGACGGTGGTAGATCTGTTCGCCACCGACATTGTATGAATGTCGTAGATCCGGATGGCACATCAGGTGTTGAGTTCGGACATGGCGCAATTGATCAGCGCCATGCGGCTGGCCCAGCAGTACGGCACCACACTTCTCGACAACTCGTACCGCAAGAACATGCTCCAGTCGGCTCACGTGCTTGCGGTCGACGCTAAGCACTTGCTGGAGACCGTTGACGATGCCCGCCGACGCAGGATCGCCTGGGCTCGCTGCCCCGGTGTAACTCTTCCTCTGTCACCCGTCAGCATACCGTCCGATAAACATACGGGCGTCCCAGAGTCGTCGGCTGTGTTATAGCGTTTGTCAACTTCACTGGTCCTACCACTTCCAGTTAAGTCTCTCCAGCACCATCATGTGCCTCTGACCTAACCTCAACCACAAGTCACGGGGTGGAGTAATACTGACCCTTTTCTCGGGTCACTTTAACGACCACTAACAGGGTGAAGCAGGATTAGCTGGCTGACACCTTGATTTTCGTCGTCCAACAACCAGAAGAAGCCAGCACTCACAAGAGTGCAAAGACCCACACCGGCACTGTTTTTGTGCCTCGTGACCTTGACCTTTGATCTTTTGACCCCCAAAATAAGAGTTTCCGGGACTCATTGTGGAACATTTCTGTGTTAAGTTTGGTGATCCTAGCCATATTGCTTTTGGAGATATCGTTCAGATAGACAGACAGACAGACGTCAGTGAAAACCCTGCCCCGCTTTTACCTTCGGCGTGCGTAACAACAACAACCATCGTTTTATTGCCATCATGCGGATCATCCTGTGCCAACTGGCAGCCCCAGTTAACGGAGTAAAGGCAGGATGGTTCATTCCATTCGTGGATAAACGTGTGTGCGGCAGGTAAAACTGTGTGATCCCTCTAGCACGTGCTATTCCTGGGTGCATTAGAGGTGGTTACGACGATGCACTATGCAAATTGATCTTTACTTTACTTTACTATTAGAAGTGGAAGATTTTGTTACTGGTTCGCCTAAATTATTGTTTTCCTGGCTGGCGTCTGTCGTTGTCTTTCGTCGTCGTCGTCTGTAACGCTGCTGGCTTGCGGGCCGGCCGGCCGCCGGGCACGTGGACGGTCGGCGCGCCGGCGGCCGTGCGCGTGGGCGGTTGGGCGGCCAATACTGCACGACGGCCAGTATGGTTACGTTCCGTTAGGGCGACACCTTGTTGGAGTAAAGTTTCACTGTCTGCGTGCCCTTGCTGACGGCAGCTGGTGCATTATGATGAGGGAGTACACGCTGCAGTTCTTGTCGCTGGTGTTACCTGCATCGTTGCTATCGGTTTTTCCACTTGTTCTAAAATAGAACTTTTATGGATACCTTTGGGTATTTTATAAGCCAGATGCCCTTCCTGTCACCAAGTCAACATTGTCAGAGGAGCTCCGAACACCGACCTTAACGTTATGCCGTTGGTACAAATTGGCAAGGACTCGATTTAACTGGTCTTTGCTACCGCTTGTGACTGTTTGTATTTCTGTGTTTTCAACTTGCGTATGGTTGCTGGGACTATTTGACTGATATCTAATTCATCTTACGACATTCTGAAAGTAATTACTGTTATTTTTTATTAATTTAACACATCCGTTTGCTTTATTTTTATGTACATCTACGTTGTTTGTTGCCGTTTAACCAGAAATGGTATACAATCGTGTCCATTTGTCGGCTGTTGAACAATTCCAGTATTTTATATCCACATTCATTACATTCATCTGCGTGTCAAAAAGCAGTGTTTATTTTGCGGTTCCTTCGAACGTGATGAAGTTTTCGGGGACCAGTGTGAACATCATTGTTGTCGAAGATGGTTTTGTTGTGGTTCATCCCAATCATGTATTTTTGTTACTTAACAAGAATTAGTTGATGTCGCTTAACAAGAATGACATCAAATCATGTGATAACAGACTTCAGCGAGCCGTCGACAGTGTAAGTTAGACTTGACTTCTATGTATTGTTTTGTTACATCATGCTGATTTTATACTTACATTTCAGCTCGTTGTAGATCGTGCAGTTTTAACAGTGCGCCGTCTAGATCCTGTGGTGCCGTATTTCATTCTGCGCTTGAAGTGTTCTGATGTTGCAGATTGTTTATTGTTTCTTATTGCGAGATGCATCTTGTAAAGCATTTCAGGCTCTGTATAACATTTGTTATGTATGTGTATGTGTCATTGTGCCTGGAGCCTAGTTTTACGTTGTTGTCTATTAATTGATGTGGGTTCGTCAACCATGGTTCCTTGAGTTGCTGCCCGGTATGGGCTCCAGGGCGGTAATGCACCGTGATTCATGATTCATGTGTTGATTTCGGCACTATGTTGCTTGTAAGTTGTTTGCTTGTGTGTTTACTGAACTTCCTTCCTCCATTTCTTTATCTTACCTCAAGAATTAATACTCATTAACTATTAATATTTGCAATATAATTCTATCTTAAAGGTGCTATATGACCTAAATTGTGTCAAAAGTGCCGTTCAGCTCCAGTCAACCAACATCCTCCATTTCTTCCTTCTTTACTTTCTTCTTTCCTCATGCTTTCTTTCTTACTTATTTACTTCATTACTGGTTTATTACCTGACGTATCTGTCTACTCTTTCCAGAATAGGTCCGTTCCGTTTCCAGGCCGGAGTTCGTAGGAGGCGACCAAACCTGGCTGTAGTTTTTTTGTGTTAATTTTATGTTGTAGCATATTTTGTTACGGATACATGTTTGCTTTTGTTGTGTTTATTTTTGTTTTTCATTACTAAGCCAAGAGATTGGCTGGGAAGAACGTCTCCAAAATGACTTATTTTTGGGTCGAGTGGGACGTAAGGCCTTAGCTCAATCAATCCTTGAGTTGCTAGGAGTGAGTCATACTGTGTTTCCAAGTCACATATCATTACAGATAGCTGAATTGTTTCGTCTTTGTTGTTTTGGTTTCCGGTGTTGGCTTTCTGCTGCTGTTTTATTTGATATCACTCAGAATGGTTGGCCAGAGAGAACCAGCACATTGAAATGGACTCGAATATCGATTGATGCTTAAATTTGTTAGTACCGTATTAATGTCAATTTTAGTTCTCTTCTGTAGCTTTCCAGCAGTTGTGGCCAATTGCAGTTTGTCGAGCATCATGTGTTCATAATGGTTTTTATTCGGTTTTTCTGAGAACCTTTTTTGACGTACAGCCATTCCCATTATTCTGTCTCTGTTGGTTGCCATGTAGAAATGTCCGATTTCCATGACATTATTTACGTCTTTATCTTAATATTATTATTATTATAAACGAGTATGATTAAGGTGTCATAAAATCCTAGGACTGCAAGAACACTTTACAACAGAAAGGACACGTTCGGAGTCAAGCATACAGAATAACTACAGGAGAATCGTCAGGCACAGTCCGAGCCAAAACATCAGAGGAAGAGTTCTATTTTCTTAATATCTACAATATTAATAGATATTGTAGATATTAAGTTTTTTTTTTATTAATTTTGAACTACTCTATTCAAAACTTATACATTCATTGACAAACAATTTTCACAATAAATTGTTACTTTAAAGGTGCAATATGGCTTAAATTATGTTAAAAGCGCCGCTAAATTTCAACCAGTCAACCTTGTTTACATCTTACTTACCAGTTCATTCCGGTCCTCGTTATTCTCCACTCTAGCATTAGCAAGAGCGGCCAACTATCATTAGTTTTTTAAATTTAAACCAATTTTAATCAACTTAATTGCATGCAAAACGTGTACTAGTAAATCAATTTTGACAAATTCCTGCAGCAGTGAGTGGCCAATCTAGCGTGGGCAATGACAAAATGTCGAAAATGGAATGTAGTCTTTGATGTGCCGTGTTTGGGAAGAAATTAAAATGGCAAACCAGAGATACCACTGAGTAACAACGGATGATGACAGAGTAGTTGCAATGTATGAGTTCATACTTGACGTCTAATTTCCTTTGTATTCATACTAATCGTCATTGTGATTGTTGAAGCAGTGAGCAGTGTTAATGCGTGGATATGGCGATTGCGTGCTTCGTTCAGTTTATGAAGACTGCCGAGTATTTTTACGGCAAAATGTATTTTATTTATTATGCAAATCCAGTGATATTCACTAGATGCTTTTAATAACAGCGTTATGGGTAGTTTTTCGTGCTTTTGATATATTATGGCTCTACAGCTGAAATTAGTCACCACAAAAATACCCTGCAATGCAGCTGTAACTTTGAGTCATCATTAGACAGAAAGCCGATTTAAATTTTTTAGTCTGATTTGTTCACTGCCCGCTAATATTAATAGTGTAACTGGATATGTTATGAGAGTTACTTTTGTGTCAGGCCGTCGAGGTGGCGAAGGCAATCACGTTGACGCTAAAGCATCGAAGTCCATTTTTCCTGTTCCTTTCTGCAGATGAAGCTGAATGCCTGTCACTGTTTTGGCGCACTTATCATATCGTATACGTGATTTTTACGACTTCATCATTCTGTACATAACTGTTGTTTGTCACACTAATACTGATGATTCTTTAAACACTCAACTTGCAGAAATATAGATTTCATCAAATATACTAAATTCAAAGGCACAATATTGCCTAAATTTTGCTGAAAGTGCCATTGAATCTTAACCAACCAAATGATTTGATTTTTTACTTTTAGGAAGTTATTATAACAAGACGATTACAACTCAAGAGTTTACTTAGTCTTTGTCTTTGCAGTTTAGGCTATGGTTGTACATAGCAGCATTATATTTTTCTTTTTCAGTTATCTTATCTCAAGAATTAATACTCATTAAATGTTAATATTTGTAATATAATTCTGCCTAAAAGGCGCGATATGACCTACATTGTGTTGAAAGCGCCGTTAAACTCCAATCAGCCAACCAACCGTACATAGCAACAAAAACTCAAAGTCGTATATTGCACAGCAGAACATAAGCATTCTAAATACATGTAGTTCCTATGTCACAATAAATGACTAATGCGCTAAACTACTTCTAAGTTCTACGCGCAGCAGATTTGCTGCGGACTGTCACACTTTGTACAAACTTCCAACGTGATCGTAATCGCAAAGCCTCCAAGTAAAGGAAACAATGATTCTTGTAGAAACTCTAGATTTGCCTTCAGATTTTACAGATGTGTGATTGGCTGAAACTGTTTCAGAATTTGCATATTTTTCAACATGCGAATAAATACGATAATTAGCCTGAAACAACTGTGAGACAATTCCAAAACGTTTTATAAATGTTTCGGTGTTTTATTTCTGTTTCACGTGTGAGCGCGCCTGAAATAAAACAGAAACGAAACTTATTTAGGTGTTAGGGCCTATTTCAGTTGTGAGAGCCGTTTAAAGAGAAACATTACTGCCCAGTTACCTATTAAACGATGCTGTAGCCTGTATAGAACCGATGTTGATGGTGATGATGATTAGTTTTGGAGTTCGCCGAGCGACTAGCCAAAGTAATGGGAAAGGCCAAATTTTGACCCAGTGGGGCTCCGAAACCCCTGAACGGATTTCGATGAAACTTCGAATATATAATCGGGTCGCGGGTATGCCCACACATGCAAATCCAAGTGGCGCTGCGACAACGTGGGTGGTCTGGGCGAACGTGAAAAAACACCTGTTGTGGTTTCTTGTGTATACCTTTTTTAACTTTATTCTTCGGCTCGCGCCGAGCCCGCACAAGTGGACCGATTTTGACGATCTATACGTCATACGACATGTTTCCGCCCAAGGATGTGCCTTTTGGGGGTCTCGTTCATACTGCTCCCCATTTTGGGGGCAAAATGCCCCCAAAAAAA
>Ga0209780_1002222_pt1 | contig 13617 bp, 6 predicted proteins | sample WorMetexBAHAMAS2_FD_187384 | JGI IMG/M metagenome (GOLD analysis project Ga0209780, IMG submission 187384) | Marine gutless worms symbiont microbial communities from Max Planck institute for Marine Microbiology, Germany - Inanidrilus exumae... | ecosystem: Host-associated > Annelida > Digestive... | reverse complement strand
ATAACAGAAAGAAAGAAACTATATCAACCGGATGAATAGCCGAATGGCTATTGTTCCGGTTGCCGGATCAATATCCAGTTGGCTATATTTACGGTGACCGGATCAATAGTCACCGCGTTATGACACCTGTCCAGTTGTGCACTTCTATACAGCTAAAGTCGCCTTTCGTCGTATAATGTACAAATTTTTGATGTATAGTTATTCAACGTGATTAATATTTACCTCCTTCTTAATCAAATATTTCAAAGCACACGTATAACTTTTATTAAATAAATCTAAAATAACTTTGACCTTAACTGACATCCAAGAATACTATTTAGTATTCTTGCTGACATCAACATCAACAATAACACGCATAGAAATTAACATTTTTTCCGGTACAACGAAATACCGAAACTGACCAAATTATCTTACCGGTAGATGAAAATAATCTGAGCTCAGGAAGTGCTAAGATAGCCGACCATGGCGAAGAAAAATCGACAATTTTTTAAGTAGCACAATCAAAACAAAACAAAATCAAACATTAGTTACAGTGCACTGAAATCACGGATCGTCCTTAATGATGTAGGCATTCTGCAAACTTTCCAACTTCCAAATCTGTGGCTAAAATTCCTGTTAAGCTGGCCTAAGTTTATACTCTATACCAGTAACTATAAGCTGGCTTACAGGTTACCCGTATAAATGTTTTGAGACATCGGTTTTTGTTTCGAATTACAGTGAATTCAGAGGACACAGTAATGCCTAATTCACGCCCAGAAAGCCAGTCGTTGCTACGGGCAACAGTCTTTCAGGTTGCGTGGCTTCAAAAACTACGGTAGTTGTAACAAAATTATCCCGAGTTAAAGGGTATGCCATATTATGGAACGTCTTTCAGAGTTGGGGTTATGGACACTGGAAGTGCGTCGCAAGAGAGCTGACTTAACTGAGATTTATAAGATGATCAAAGAATTCTTATTCTAAGTGGTGTCATGGTCAAGTTTCTTTACTCGTATTCAATCTATCGTTACTAGGGGAAACAACTAAAAGTTTGATAACGTCAGGTGCCAGATGTGACTTGCGTCTTCACTGCTTTTCACATCGATCTATTTCAATTAATTTTATATATATAATGCAAGCACTAGAGGTCACCTTATAAGCTGTACAAATTTTTTAGCCACTGCAGAGTGCATAGCACGTACATTCTTCTTTAGCCTTAGGTAAATGTGTGGAATGATCTGCCAGCTGACATTGTTGACTTTAGATCACTACAGTCAAAATAGGCTACTGTGGACTTGTCCAAATACCTCAATGTTACATAATCAGTCTGTCTAGCCATTTTTATTTGTTTATATGTTTGTGTTTTTGTATGTCGCATTATTACCTAAATAAATAGGCCTAGTAGTTTTTAATGTTGGATTACTGTAAGTGCTATTTATTTAGCCTTGTGAATCTTGTTTACTCTCTGCATTACTGTGTTGCATTGTTCTCTTGATTTAACAAATTAAAATAGTAATGATGATGATTAACAGATGGAACAGTTTGACACAGGAGAAACTCGATGCACCATCAGTAAGCTCATTTAAAACCCATCTGGCGAAGAAACGTCTCTAGAAGACGGAGTTCTGTATGAACTGGCCGGTCCTATTGTCCTACAGCTGCACGTTTTTAAAGGAAGATCGTATATGCATTTAGACATGGTCAAGTTCAGCTAACTATAGGCGCAGCGGCATCTGGTGAATACATGGTAAGTAAAACTGGATTCGCTTCGCCCAGTTGCTAAACAAAGCAACGTTCTACGAAACTTTAAAGTACGCTGCATATTAGGCCCACCGGACCGCACTTTTCAAATATGACGTTGTTCTTTTCACATACTGACGAAGATCGTAAAGTTATAGTGAAATGTGAACGATGAACGCGAGAATGGTATCGGAGGCGACGTGCACCTGCCTAAAGCGAAATTGAAGAACTGTTCAAACAGCATGCAAGTTAATTAAGTATTTCAGATGTTGTCGTCGAATTTGTCGCCGACTGAATGCGTGACTGAACACCGCTAACGCTACACAAACAGCCGAGAAACTAAACTTAATTAACCTTCGGTGTTCATGTACATGTATATACTCGCCTGATATCAAACTTCGCCCGCGGTGTGCAATCCCACGGCATCGTCATAGTGGTCCTTGTAGTAACATAGACATTTAGGCCACTTTAAAAATTTGTTTACTTATTTACTTACTCACTTACTTACTTACCCCGATAATAGACTCGTCCAACGCTTGCAAATACAGTGTCTGCACTTAGGCAATGGCAATTCTATAAAACTAGTCATGCTGTCATATTGAAGAATTTTTAAAGCACTTAGTATAACGTGAGTTATAACTTATTAAAACTAATACTGTAGGCCTATAACATTTCCATAACGCTACGTCATTCATACACAAACAAAAACTCTCGAATAACGACTTATTAAACAGAAGGTAAAATATGCCTCCGCCATGTAATGTATTTTGCTTGTTTTATGCATTTTACGTGGCAGATAAAGTCTTTCTGTTTCAGGTTTCACTTCACTTGAACGCTTCTCGTGTACGATATTTTTGGGGAACTCGTAAGAACCTTGTGTTCCGCGATGTGTCCCTGGAAGAAAGAACACGTGTGCGCGCCGCTCTATTGATACGATAGCCGTCAAGCTGCGATCGCGCCGTTGGTGGTCACCGCATGAGGCGCTGATTAAAGACTCCGCTATTTGCGGAGCACTGTCGCGCGGCCTGTTTTGGTCATATTTCAATGAACCACTCTTCATTCGCCGCTTTTCACACCAAAGCTCACCCGCAGCGGCACACAGTACATTCGGGTGCAAACGATTGCGAGCGGCGTACTATAAAAAATAGAAAGTAATCCGTAGAGGGCACACGTCCGCCGTGTCACATTGAAAACTGCGCGTGTCATCACCGCGGGCAAGTAGCAGGTGTATCGGCCTATATTATCCAACACTGCGCCGTAACTGGTTTTTCCAACTTTCTCTTTCACTTTTCACGTCAAGCCGGATGTGATTTCTGTACAGCAGTTGACACGATTTCAACACACAGTCCGTCGCTTAACTATACAAATACGATAAAATATCCAGGATATATCCCGGGCCACTTCGAAAATTTCACCAAGTTCTCTGTGGTCCGTATGGTACGCATTAAAGATTTTTTGACAATGCGCTATATAAATTCACTTTTACTTTACTTACTTACTTACTTACTTACTTACTTACTTACTTACTAATTTTCCAAATTTCAGGATAATCCACCCGTAACCGCTCACAAACAGAGAAACGAACAGACAAAAGCGGTGATAAAATAGTACTCGCGTCAAACGTAGCGGGAGTAAATGTCTCTAAAATTGTTATGCTTAAACGAAATTAAATTAAATGCAGTATCTGCTTACCAGCAGCTCTTTTCTGACACTACAGTGTATCTCAGAATGCGTATTACGTGTCTAATTTTTTAGTACTGTATGTAACACAGATGCGTCTGACGTTTGTGCAATAAAGATTACTTATTTGGACAAGCATTGATCGATTGTAATAATTTTTGGCTTCAATATTAGTCAGCAATCAGGCAGCCAATTAAAAAGCCGGTTTCTTTTCCATTTCAGCGTTGTGGAGCTGCATAGAGTTTGCTTCGTCACTATAACGCCTTTATGTCTTAGCCACCCCGCAGTGTGGGCGAAGGCATTGGGTTTTCGGACTGTCCGTCCGCCGCGTTCGTTCGTTCGCCCGTTCGGACAGATCTTGTTACCACAATATCTCGTAAATGGCTTGAGCAATATCGATGAAACTTACGTAAACATTCAATAGCCCCTACTGATGATTTGATTAGATTCTAAAGGTCAAAGGTCAAAGGTCAAGGTCACAACAGGCCGTTGAGGTCAAACTTGTGAACACTCCATATCTCATGAACTACTTGAGCAATCTCAATGAATCTTACAGGAAATAACCATTAGCCCCATTGATGACCTGGTTAGATTTTGGAAGTCAAAGGTCAAAGACCAAGGTCACGCCAGTCCGTTGAGGTGACGCAAGCATCCACGTCGGTGCTGAGTTGTCTTCTAGTTTTTTCTCATAATATTTTAATATTTACTAGGAATGCGTGGCAAAACATATCGTGTAGCCAGCGCGGCATAGACGCGAAGCCTACTAGAGTATAGGTGAAACGAAACCGAGTAGTGATCGCCCCAGAAAAACTCAGTACTGATCCCCGCAAGGTCTAGCACTGGCGCCGCGTAGCCAAACTGCTGATCGACGAAGGGTGTACATATTTGCTTTCTTAAACTTCGGAGTTACTGGACAGAAGTAAATTAATTTTTACACGATGTAGTCAGATCATCATTGCTTTGCCCTGGACCCTACTCGGGTACCTCCGTTATCCAGACCGCTACTTTTGACCTTCGGCAAAAAGTATCAAATCCAGTACTGCCTGAACAAAACTTAATCTGTTCTCCCATTTAAACATGTGAATTTGTTACTTCGCGTGACATCGGACATGCGTGATTATATGATATACACAATACAGAATCTTAGCGCGTACTATTCTCACATGTATTTCCCATACGCATGAAAACTTCCACTGCACCATTTCCTTGTTCCGCGTGGTATCGACCTAGACGGTCTATTGAAGTGCTTTGAGATAGAGAGACAGTGTTTATTTGCCACAATATAAAGAACACATGCATAGTCAAAGTACGATATTACACACAACAGTGGCAGCTACCAGATAGGTAGGCCTAGTCCCCATCATGCTGATCGCCTTTAATAATAACCTATATTATATTATATCTTAAAACTAAATATATAAAATGACATCTGGCCGACATGAAATCGGTGAAATCGGGCGCTATTTACCTGACAAAAACAAAATTTCGCCTGTCTCTTAAACTCTCGCTACTGCGCGGATCGCGTCCAAAATCTGCGAAGGCCACGTGTGAACAACTTGCTCAAGGAAAGAAGGAAAGAACAAAAAAACTATATAAACAACAGAGAAAATACACTACCACTAAACCACGCGACATTATTAACTCACGTGTTACGGTGTTATCACAGTTTGGGAAACAAGGGACGTAACCGTACTTGCCCGCTGTGCAGTGTCGGCGCCCGTCCGCACACGCGCCCGGCGGCCTGGCAGCTTTGTCCCGAGCGCATCAAGATTAAACTGGTGGTCAACGTCTACCGAGTCCTCCACGGCACTGTTCCTCGGTGTTTGTCTGATCAGCTCCGGTACGTTGCTGATCTACCCACGAGAAGTCGACTTCGGTCGTCAACTCCCAGACTTCTCGACGTTCGCCCATCACGACTCGTAACTGTCGGTGACCGCTCATTCTTTACTGCTGGACCACGGCTCTTGAACAGCCTACCTCAAGACGTCACTGACAACATTTCGACTGAAACTGAAATTATATGTATTTAGGCAGACTTAAAAGGTAAAGGTAAAGACTTCCAATACTCGTCACCGAGCGTTGGGCCCGGAGTTGATCCCGGTGCAGGCAGTCAGCCACCCTGCGGTAGGCTGCCATTACTTTCCGCCAGGCCTGCGGTTACCTTCCCAGCCGCAGAACACCGCCGTCTCTTGGCCGGTACCAAATTATACTGCTTGGTGACAGAAGCACATAGGTGTGAACAACTTGTCCAAGGTTATTACGCAGCTTTGCCCCGAGTAGGATTTGAACCCACGACCTGTTGATCGCAAGTCCGTTGCGCCACCGTGCCACCTTGGCCAGTTTTACCTGGACATTATTATGTTCTACAGTTCTATCGCCACAATGGACTTTAAAATTTTATTAGGCCTACTTGAAATTTTATTACTTAGATCACTCAAAATAGTCCGAATATAATGTAAAGTAAAATTGAAGTTCATATTTGCATATTCACTGTATGCTGTTTTTCTGTGCTACTTGTTGGCGTTTGACTGTCAAGAATTAAAAGGATTACTTACTTACTTACTTCGTATTCAGTATTCTCGTGAGTTCTCAGTCTTCCGTTTGGACTCGATTCGCTAATAAAAGTACCATCACTAAACGCTATCATTCGCGTGCTTCGCAGCCATCAATAGCGGCGTCGATCAAAAGCATAACGCAGCGTGTCCATTCCCATTCCCACGACTATAGGGTCTGCTATTTAACCCGAGACGTCATACAACCGCCTACCGCCTAACATTTTCCTTATTTACACCGCACGCTAGACTATGAACTTGAAGCCCAGCAACGTGCCTAGAATTTCAACATAATGGGGGTAATATTACCTGCTTCTCTTTCCCCTTTCTTTCCATTCTTTCACTTTCTTCCCCATCTCATGCCCGCTCCCATAATCTCACCCTCTTTCTTCTCTCTTGATATCCCGTCCATTCCCTTCACTCCTATAATTCTAGCTACGGAATCTAGGAAACCGCTGTAAGCTCCCTAACAGGTCAGAGTAGTAAGTGTGGCAAGTGTTGCCAAGTGTTGGCGACAAAAACGCTTTCGCGGGTATTTGTACTCTCTCAGAGTACTTTCCGTCTAGTTCTCAATAGAAATGTTCAGTGCAACGTTCCGCTACATCGCCCACAACGGTCTCCGGCGTCCAGTCGTTCCGTCCGCCCGCGGCACTCAGCTGGCTAGTGATGTCACGCGACTGCGAGGCCGTCACATTCCACGCGCGACGTCACGACGTAATGACGTTAAGTGGCATCATATTCGGTAGTTTAGCCTGCTAGAGCTCTCTGTCGTAACGAAAATTACACTGAAATCGGTGCCCGCCGCGGTGCAAAATGATGAAGACGTTGCTTGAGAGATTAGTGCTCATAATCCTGTCGGCTTCTCATACAACTGTGGAAGTGAGTGCTATCGGTATCCATGGAGCGTTATGCCCAGCCAATTGCAGCTGCAGCATTGAAGGCAGTAGACTGACGGTGGACTGCCTTGGTCAAGCAGATATCGACGGTGAAGATCTTTTACGTCAGCTGGACATACTGCTGACCAGTAACCTGACGCACGGCCATCTGACCGAGTTGAGCATCATCAACAGTCCTCTGAGGCGCGTTCCACGCTCGATCTGTCGACTGTCCACGTTGACACAGCTACATCTCGACAACAATCGACTCACTCGACTGCCTGACAACTGTCTCAGCAACCTCACCGCCCTCGTGTCACTCACGGCAACGAGGAACAACATCACAGAGCTGCAAGACGGACTCTTCGACGGACTTGACCGACTGGAGAGGCTCGTGCTGAGCTTCAACCGCATATCGTCGATTGGACTACGAGTGCTCAACGGTTCAGCTACGCTAACTCGTCTGCGATATGTCGATTTGCAGCACAACAGTCTCCAAACACTAGAACCGTGGTTCTCCTACGTCAGTGTCAACGGAGAAGCGAATAACATGGCGGTGATCCAACTAGCATATAATAATATAAGTACTTTTACGAACACGATGGGCTGGAAGCCGAAACGCGCCAAAATGAAAGAGCATTATTTCGACCTGGTTTTAGACGCAAACCCCATCAGACATCTGACTGATATTCTACGTGGCTGGAACATGACTTTATGGACGGCATGGACTTCGAGTCCATTTTCATCGAGGTCGTACAGTCTGAGTCTACGCAACGTTCGGCTGCACTGCGATTGTATCGACTTCGATGTTTTCAAGCTTGCGAAAATACCGTACTTCCACGTTCATTTTCTCAGTGGAGTTTATTGTGATACGCCGGCAACGCTGTACGAGAGACAGGTCCTTACAGTTTCCCTGGACCAGTTCGTCTGCGTGTTGACGAAACATTGTCCACCTGGGTGTCGGTGTGTCCATCGACCTGAAAATGCAACACTGCACGTCTACTGTTCCGACACGAACATCAAGGTCCTTCCATCTGAGTTGCCTGAGCTGCCAAAGAGTTACACGAGGTACCATCTGGACTTCTCCAACAACCGACTTCTTCGTCGTCTTGAACACCGTGACTACTTCGTCAACACGTACTTTCTTGATCTCACCAACTGCAACATAGGTTCGGTTGACTTCCGGCTGATGAATGATCTTTCAAACGTTGCACGAGTCTCTCTTGACGGAAATCAGTTACAGTCGCTGCCTTCGCTGCTTGCAACGACGAGCCTAGACAACAGATCGGAACTCAGCTTGAGCAGAAATCCGTGGAAATGTTCCTGTGACTCCAGTTGGATGTCAGGTTGGTTGAAATTGGCCCAGAGCAGTATCGTGGATGCGGACGGTATCGTCTGTTCGTCGCCGCCCCGACTTGAAAACAGAAACGTCGTCGGCTTAAGCGATGAGGAGTTCTGTGAAGACCCGGCGAGCAGAGCAGCCAAGAAAGCCTTGACAATCAGCATGTCGACGGTTGCGGGCGTGCTGCTAGTACTACTGTCCACCTGCATTGTCGTCTATCGCCTACGAGTCAAACTCTACACCAGGTAGATGATTATGCAGATATGAAGTTGTTTAGAAGTATGTTGCGCAGCACGCACTGTATTCATCAGTTACATAGTTTATCCCAATGAAACTCCGAACTTCGCATTGTGCTTTTGTTCTCCCCTATTGCCATTATAGTCTCTACAAACATTCATTTGTTTTACGATGTATATTTGATGGAGCATACTGACTGTCAAGCTGCTTCTGTTTACTGGTATTGTTTATTGTTTGTTCGATTTCTTTTCATTTTAATTTTTCTTTATTGTAAAATTGTCACATTTACTGTATGCTGTTTTTCTGTGCTACTTGATGGCGTTTGACTGTCAAGAATTAAAAGGATTACTTACTTACTTACTTACTTACTTACTTACTTACTTACTTACTTAGGTGGAAGCTCCATCCGTTTGACCGCGACACATGCCACGGAGAAGACCTAGACTACGACGTTTTCCTCGCGTCCAGTTCCGGTGACAACTTGCCGCACGGAAATGGAATTCGACAAGAACTGGAGCACCGCGGATACCGCGTCTGTTATCCTCCCAGAGATTTTCTAGCCGGCGGAACAATCCACGAGAACATCTACAACGCCGTGGTGCGCAGTAAACGCGTCGTCTGCCTTCTAACTGCGGGATTTCTCGGAAGGTTTGTCTATAGACTCGTTATTAGCCCGTCCGGCGATGCCGCCGGCGGGCTGAGCCTATCATACGATAACGGGTGGACAGATCGCAACGCGGATTATTGCGTTAACACCGACGATGAAAAAAAATACTACGGCCACGAATTTGGTGTAATCCCTGAGACCTTGTGGTTCATTTGCAGGGGTGGTGAGTCCACGTAGGCTAAAATACTCTGCATGTGCGCTAGTTTTTGAAGGTCATTCGCTAGGTGACAGTAGCATAGCCAGTCTGTAGGTAACTAAAGAATGCACAGTTGCGTTTGCGCACATGCCGGGCGGGCTACACGTTGGGTTTTGCCCCGCTTTCTAGTTTTGCTATATTTCGTATCATTTTTGTGTTTAATCCTGATGTTAAAGTTTGTCTTTACACAGTCCATTCGCATCTTTATTTAACGGACTAACATTACGTAAATAGGTCCCTTATTAGGAAATAATACTTCAGCAGCTGTTCGCTATACACGTGCTGCTGGAAGAAGTAGTCATTACACAAGCCCGCCATTTTAACATGATATTTGGCATCGGGTATAAATGATATAGATCATACGTAGCGCCTCTGATTCATTCTACTGATGTGCGGCACCAGAAATCTAGAGTTCCTGGGCTATCATACGACGGTGTTTGCGTGATTCTATGTTAGCCATTTTTGTAGAACTCCGACTTGTGACAGACAGACAGACAGACAGACGGACAAACAGACACACGATAACAGCATATACCGCGCTAGCATGGCATCGCGCGGTAAAAATAATCTTTCTCAATCTACTTTCGGTAAATGTGATGAAAAGCCATTAAACCTTTGTCGAGCTCAGAAGACAACAAGGCAATCGTAGATATCAGACTTCGCCCGCAGTGTGCAATCGCACCCGTAACTCTATATACTTTCTTAACCTAAGTCCCATTAACGCAAGACTAACTTCGCTTTCCTACGTCCATGCATCAAAGTATATTTGTTTCTCCGCAAATGTTCACCGTTACCATAGTAACGATGGCTATACAGTGACGTGCCTTTCGGTAATTCTTCCCATTAATCATCAAATTTCTCTGTTCCTCTTTTACTTCAGTTTACGAGTAATTTCGAAATAGTTAGTCAAGATTATGCCATTTAATAATAGGACATTGAATTATGTCCGACTTTGCAGTAAATAAGTAAATTTAAGTAAAATCGGTTCTTCGTAGCGAAATTCATACCGCTATATATGGCCCACTATATAAAAAGCATGCTGTTACTCACAAAACCGGAAGTACATAACGTATCGCAACAACGTAGGAGGAGGACCGAGTCCCGGCCATGGGCATTCGGCAACAATAGATCGCGCCTGTCGTTTCGGAGATACCCTCGCGGACTGACACACAGACACACACACAGACGTACTCATCACAGTACTTCGCAACTGCTCCCGTGGGCGAAGTACTAATTGTTTATAGACTGTGCGCGTGTTTGCAGCGGATACTGTATGCAAGAATTCGACGTGGCGTTCCATCACAACATCATGGTAAAACGCAAGAACCGACTGATCGTTCTGATGGCGCTGGACAGTCCGTTCGACCTCTACGCCGGCGACGCCTCGGACCTGTCGGCACTGCGGCAGTACCTGCGCCAGTACACGTATATCGACTACACGGCGGACGACTGGCTCGATCGACTGCTCTACGCGCTGCCACCTAGCGGCATGAACCGAGTTGCAGGTGTAGATGCACAGTCTCAGAACCAGCGGGACACAGATGCACTGTTGATGGACCCGATGGAAGATGACCAGCAACCATCTCTGAATGAACGCACAGACGTCGGCCTGCTCTTCTTGCAATAGGGCGTGTAACTATGCAACGGATTATTTATCGCAGAGCCACGTATACTCTAGTTTTCCGACTTCTGACGAAGCGAGCAGAAAATATTCGGTTACAATTTTCGGCTGTAACAACATATGTCCTGACTGTAGCTTTTCCAACATTGAACATTGAACTTTACTTCCGGGTGGGTGGCCGATTCGTCTGATTTAGGGCTTCTGGGGGAGCAAAGTTCCCATAAATGGGAGATTCCCTGCCAAGGACGCTCCTGAACCACCATGCAAAATTTGACGCCGCTAGCTTTATCATGGCCGGAGAAATCCGTAACCGTACAAATAAACAAACAAACACACAACATTACAAACAGTAAACGATATATCCACACCTTGCCTATCGGCATGTGTGGATAGCAAGCAACCTCCAGACCGTATATCCCGCTTCACTGATTGTAATTACTGGCCCGCCTTTGCATTTGCTACGATCAACCTATCTACCAAATTTGAAGTCTCTATCTCTACCCACTACGGAGGTACGAATGGCGATACAAAGTAGCGAAAATGGGGTGGTTTGCGGTAATTAAGGGGTCACTCAAAGTCATTGGAAGCCATTCGATAGAGTGCATATGAGTTTCTATTAACGTTCCATAGTAACTTATATTTTGCACCGTTACTGAGATATAGCAAGATGTTAGTCGAAAATCGCCAGTTTGAACCTACCGCACCTTTATTTGGCACCTCCGTAGGGGGTGACTCTGTTGGAATTTCGCCAAAATTGTTAGCGCCAGAAAACTGTAGTCCATGAGCTATTATGTGGCGTTGTTTGCGTGATTCTATGTTTAGCCGTTTTTATACAATAGCCTACCGGCGTGTGACAGACAGATAGACATACAGACATACAGACAGACACAAGACGACAGTATATACCGCGGTAGCATAGCGTCGCGCGGGAAAAATCGATAAGGGCATCAGCTGCGGTTTACCAGCAACGGGATCATTCCATCGCCAATAACAGCATGGGGCGAAAGGGATCATTCAATAATCGACAACGGCACGACATGCGATGCGGCCTTTTGTCAAAATTCTTCGACCACTCACACTTCATGCATATTTCATAATTATTATAAGATGAGACACTGCATCAATTTCTGCAGAATCTATCTCCCTGAGCAATATTCATAGACTTATGCTAACGATCTTCGGCTAGCTCATGAACACAACAAATCCTATAGACATCCTTCAACACTTCATGAATATGGACAACGAGTAGCGGCAACCAATGACATCGCTCGATGGCGGCGCCTCGATCGCTGGCTGGCTGGCTGCGGCAACTGCGCTACCAAGGCAACGCATCCTCATCTTGTAGCCGCATCACTCGCTGACGTCAGAGCACCTGTTGCCGTGAATCTGTTGATCTCCGAGCGTCGATGCTTCACACCGCATGCTCGCCTGTCTCGACTTGTTCCGCATATTATACAGGTATTTTAACACGTCATATAATTATACGTCATATTTTTCGCTTAAACTTTAAACTTGGTGCTAATGTTTTAAAACTGAATATTAAACTCGACCCCAAAGCTCTGATTAACTTCGGTAGGACGGCTAAACATAGGATCACGCTAACAACACCATACGATAGCACAGGGACTCTAGTTTTCTGCTGCCAAACATCCAAGCGAAATTCCGATTGGAGCGACAAAGTAGTTCAAATCGGCGATTTTCGACCAATATTTCGCTATATATCAGAAACGGTGCAAGATAGGATATAGTTACTTGGTCTCAACTTATATTTCAAAAATCAGTTTCTTTACAAGCCATCTGCTATGTCACTCCACTTTTGCGTATCAATTAGGTATTAAAACGAGTGTTTGTTCAAACTGAGCTTAAAAATAAAGTTTAAGCGGTACACGAAGTCATCTAGTGAAAGTTGTTGCTTTGTTCATTGCAAATAAACTGTAGAAATCATTGCTAGCATGTTGCGGCAACTACATGAATTAATTTAATGACTGATAAATAATTAATGATTTAAATGTTAACATGTCGGCAAAATTGCGCAGCGCAAACAATTGTTTGGTCTTAGTGTAAAATAAGGTAACTTCGGCACCGCATGTTATATAAGCGCTTTGCCCCTAGACCCGCTAGGGGTCTTATCGCGCTGTGCGATTTTTCCTTCTTCCCTTTTCCTTTCCCTTGTCATACTTTCTGCAAACGTGCGGACTTCACGTACTGTGTGTGTGGTCTGCGGGTGTCATATGACACCGTCACCGGCTAAGCCAGCCTATACTGCTCAGCCGCATCAGCATGCCTCCAGGTCTAAGCACGCCTTGCTGCTTAGACGCCGTGGCATGGTTATATTACTGGCCCACCTACACATAGTGTAGGGGCAGTATTGTTTTGCTCGCCGTGCGTCTGTCGTCGTCTGTCGTCGTCTGTTGTCTGTCCTCTGTCGGCGTCTGTAACACTCCACGGCGCAACATAACTCACCAGTGGGCAGCACGCGGCGGGCCAGCAGTGTTACGTCCCATCGAAGGGTGACAACTTGCTCTAATTAATTTCTCGTAAATATAAATCTTGATCTCGTAGTAAACTGCATAGGTCTAAATATAATGCCAACGCTATAACATCTTGTCGACAGATATCTCAGCAAATTTCCGTCGCACGAACGTAAGCGACGGAAATTTGTTGAGATATCGGTCGAACACCGCAAACAAAATCGACGTTTTGTAATATAGATAATCTATCCCAACCAGGG
>Ga0209780_1002221_pt1 | contig 13624 bp, 9 predicted proteins | sample WorMetexBAHAMAS2_FD_187384 | JGI IMG/M metagenome (GOLD analysis project Ga0209780, IMG submission 187384) | Marine gutless worms symbiont microbial communities from Max Planck institute for Marine Microbiology, Germany - Inanidrilus exumae... | ecosystem: Host-associated > Annelida > Digestive... | reverse complement strand
AATCACTAATAGTTTTTTAATGATTTTGCTTTCATATTCCAATTCCAGCATAAAGGGTACTGAAATTCTTGGCTCTATTTTATATCTTTCTCTTTTACAACCGGCCATTTTTGCATGTGTGTTATCTGGTAGAAAACTTATTTTCAACTTTAATTCTTGGCTCAGTTTTCAACGACTATGTCGTCTTTTACAGGGATTACTAACCAGTCCGGTCACTTCGTTTAGATTAGATGACCATAATTTACTGGCTTTATATTCAACAACATCCGAGTTAGGCAGACGCGCTTTCGGCTATTCGGCGCCTTTAGTATGGAATAGCTGAAAGCTCGTCTTAGTATGCAGATTTTAGTAAGCAGACTTTTGCATTTCGAGTGTCATAAATTGTCATTTTAAAATTAATTTCTTCTAAATAATAATATATAAATTAAGGATTTTTTATTTTGCCCCTATTAGGGGTACGAAGTATTGAAATGAGCACGTCTGTGTGTGTATCTGTGTCTGTGTCTGTCTGTCTGTCCGCGAGGATATCTCCGGAATCACACGCGCGATATTTGCCAAATTTGTAATGCATTTTGCCTATGGCCGTGGCTCGGTCCTCCTCCGGCGTTGTTGCGATACGTTATGTACTTTCGGTTTTATGGATCACATGTTTTTCTATAATGGGCCGTACATCGGTATGAATTTCGCTACGAAGGACCGATTTCGCTTAATTTACTTATTTACCGTAAAGTTGCACAGAATTCGATTTCCTTAATAGCTTTGATCAATGGGCATAAATTTGACTATTTCGAAATAACCCGCAAACTACAGTGAAAGAAGAACGGAAAAATTTGACGAGTAATTGGAAAAATTACCGAAACACACGTCGTCGTAGCTAGTGTTTCTATGGTGACGGTGAACGTTGGCGGAGAAACAAATGTACCAGTAACTTTGATGCATGGACGTAGGAAAGCGAAGTCAGTTTAGCGTTAACGGAACTTGAGTTAAGGAAATATATAGAGTTAAGGGAGAACTGAGCCTGAGAATTATAGTGGTCCATCTGCAAATATACCAAAATTGGGAAATTCGTATTGAAACGTTTGCAATGGCCCCTGTGATTACTTGAAGCATGGTACAGCAAAGGATGCATTCATCGCCGTGCAAACCCCCGTAACGGGTGCGCAAGTATTGTGACTGGCCTATGAGGACGTTATAGTGCAGTTACTAAAGAAAAATGTTTGCCTGTGTTGTTGTATGGATTAGAAGTGTGTAATTTAGATAAAAGTCTATGAATTCACTTGATTTTACGTTAAATAGATTTTTCATGAAACTATTTAAGACATCTGATATGGAGACTGTGAAATATTGTCAGAGTTCTTTTGGTTGCGATTTTGCGAATTGCCTAGTGTGTTGTTGAAAAAGCGACATGAGAGATTTACTGTAACAGTGGCATGATTTAGATTATATATTATTTGTGTTATTTGTATAGTTTTCTTTTTTTCTTTACCCTTTCAAAATGAATAAAGATGACTATAATATGTCTGCGTATCGCTCTGTCTGTCTCTCCGCGAGGATATGTCCGCAGAACTACACGTGAAATGCACCAAATGTTTGGTGCATGTTTCCTACGCTCGTGGCTCGGTCTTCCTCTGGCGATTGCCTTGTTTTTTATTTTTAAGAGAAAATGGACTCATATGTATATTGCCACATATATGATACCTTTGCCTGTCAGTGTCAGATCTCGGTAAAGTTTCGATCTCTTCATATCGCTCCTGAAACCTATCTGTATAGTCGATGCTAACATTTACAGTCCCTTTGCCACTTAGCACCTCAGATTCAGGCCTTTGTGCTCGACTATCGTGCGCTTTATAAATGTGTTTAAATGTATGTTGGTGTACTTTTTACACTTTAATTGCGCTGCTCCCGTGTTCTATGCAATATCCGTGAATCGTTGGCGTGTTTAGGGGTTCACGGTTCCATGCCCCCACCCTCTTGAAAAATTATAACTGCGACATTGATAATTTCATACTCGGAGGTGACGTAGACATGAATGAACTTCGACATTTGAATTTCTGACGAGACGAGATACCTTGCTTTTGAAATTCTAAACACATCACTGTTTAAATAGTAGTTTTACCAATTAAACGCTGTCATTACGTCCTAGTTTTGACACTGATCTGGTCTGTGGTTGCGTTCGTGCAGGAGACTGAACTAACTCGGCTTCGGGAGAAGGCCGTTTGTGCAGCGTCGTGCGATTGATTTCACGGAAATCCATCGTGTTTATTTGAGTTGTGACGCGACGCCGAACCGCCAAGATGTCTGTTCACTATCTCGGCATATTCTCTATCATCTTCTTCTACCTGCTGATCCTCGGCGTCGGGATGTGGGCGGCCAGGAAATCCAAGGGCGGATCGTCGGACAGCGAGGAGGTTATGTTGGCCGGGAGAAACATCGGACTGATGGTTGGCGTCTTTACGATGACAGGTTCTCGCCGTTTATATCGTACATAGTGCTGCCGCATATAAGCACCGGCATGAATATAATAAAGTGTTCAAAGTAATTTGGCAACAGGCTGCATCGCAATCTTGTCACCCCTTGTGGCATCGAATGCGTTCGCCTGGACATGCACATTCGCTATGCATAAGTACGTTACTATGGGCAGACGCATGTCCCCCTAAAAAGTGCCCCTACCCGCGGGGAATCTGGACTCCATCTAATACATGGTTACTTCGACCAACATGAGTCAGCCCCCTGAACGGCATCTTGATCGGTTCATTTGTTTTTGCACCGTGCGACCAACACACACACAGACAGACAGACACATAGACACACATCGCACGCTACGTGCGACATCTGTAGCCATAGGGCGCATCTTATGTACTGGCGATAGGGTCTAATAATGACGACATTTACGAAGGCAGTGTTACTTGCGATCAAGAGGACACAATCATTCCATTCTGCTTCGTCTCCATTCTCCAAGCAGTATAATTTGGCACCGTTCAAATGGGCAGTGACGGGGCAGCGCTCTGACTGAGAAGGTAACCATAGTTGGCTGCGTGGCACAGTGATAGAACGCCGGTCTTTGACCGGCGAACTTTCCCTGTCCCACGCTCGACCTGTAGCTGACGGGTGACCACTTATGTGGGTAAACCATCCGCTATAAGATCAGCCAACTAGGCCAACTTAGCCTTTCATCTTTTCGGGGTCGATAGATGAATGGTAAGCTGATCCAGATGTGCGCCATCTTGCTCGGGCGACGCCGTCTGGTGAATGCTTATGAAATGCATGCAGAATGGCTCATTTGAGTCCTTTCATTCGTGGATAAACGTGTGGGTGGCAGGTAAAACTGTGTGAACCCCATGCCATTCAGCCACGTGTCACGCCGCTGGTCACTGTTAAGTCGAGTGTAAGCGTTGGACATTGTGCATTTGCATTTTGTATTTGCATAGGCCTGGCATCGTAATAGGTTATGCGTGATGCAGATCAATAGTCTATCAACGGGGTCAAGGTCTAATTAACGGAAATGAGCACCCCGCCTACCCTCCTATGGGGGTATGATACCCTTTATTGTTATCCGATAAACATGAGCCGCCTAACGCTGCAGTTAGAACTCAATGCTCGCCCTCGCTGATACATCCCATGTTATTGACGTTATCATTACATAGCCTACAAATGGCAGTTAAGGATGGTATAAAAGCGAAAATGGTGCATGTTTTGTCAGCACAGCAACTCGACTCGAACACGTGGAGTTTGAACTGTCGAGTTTGAGCTTTAGAGATTAAACATAGGCTATGTTTTCACAGCTGATTGTTGAAACGTTTGCTAGTGTTTGTACGTGAAATGGACGCTATTTTGATATCATGCTGTGTTGTCGGTGCAAGTTCAATATCTGAAGCAATTTAAACAAATATCTCTATTGTATAAATCTATTTTCAGTTCAGTGACGTGAAAAAATATAAATATAAAGCATAGCGAACATTTAGAGCTCATTGGCTGTTGTGTGTGATTAGCGACATGGGTGGGAGGAGCGTACATCAATGGAACAGCGGAAATTATATACCGCGAAGGTTATGGACTTATCTGGTGTCAGGCGCCTTTTGGATACGCTCTCAGCCTCGTTTTCGGTATGTTTATATGCTGCCTGCTTCCCTTATCGGCATGTGCCGTCGCATGTGTTACTAAATGTGATTGTGACGTATATAACGTAAGAGATATAGATTTAATTTAGTAACTTGTCACAAAAGGAAACAAGGAGAAATGACGAATGATAAATTTAAACGGATGAGTTTTGTGTCTATAGAAGGACCATTTAATTCTGTTGACAACAGCAAAGCATCGAAAAGAAATATAGAAATGAAATAAAATGAAGTTAACTGGTATTTTTAATTTTTATAACATGCAAATACGAAACGTTTTAATGTTATTACCGAATATTTCGAGTTTCGACATTCGCATTTAAAATCGCCTATAATCAGATTCATCCTCATCGTCATCTTACAACAGTGATAAAGATTAGAAACGGTAAATATCCCAAACATTCTGGCCACTGATTTCTCAGCGTGCGAATCCTTATTCTACTCTCGTTATATTTGCGTAGACTTTTACGGCTGTTATTATATAACTATTATTGTTGTTGAACGACTAGATAACGTTTGGCAGTGCTTTGACAGGTGGTTTATTCTTCGCTAATAAAATGCGTTCTCAAGGCTACGTGACTATGCTCGACCCGTTCCAGCGAAAGTACGGCGAACGCATGGGTGGCCTGCTCTACATTCCAGCGCTGATGGGGGAAGTTTTCTGGTCGGCAGCGATTCTTGCCGCTCTCGGTAAGACTCGGGCTTCGTTACTCAATTTAACCACATCCAACGATGAAAATTTGGTGAAAATCGTTCCGGTAGATCCTAAGTTCTTTTTGCTCAAAGGTTTATTTAAAAACAAAAGAAAAAAATTAACGCAAGCGGAACATATAGCCCGCGGGGCATGCATGCCGCGCGGGTAAAAAGGTACGTACTTTTTTATAATAAAACTTAATCCGCAGTACAATATTCTGCCTCCTGTGCAATTGTTCAATTACCAGGTCTTGAATCTTGTACACAAAATGGTATATTTTCCGCATTTATTGCCATCTATATTCCTTAACTATTTTTTCACCTACTAGCTTTATTCATAGATATGAAACCGAAACAACAAACTTTACTTGACCCATGTTGATACCAGATTTGGACAACGAATATCGAGATATAAAGGTAGTCAACTATGGAATCGTCTACCTAATAACCTTACTTATAGTACTGCATTCCAGTCCTTTCGGGACAAGTTAAAATTGTTGTTGATTTGTGATCCAATGTAATGAATATTTTAGACATTTGCTACTGAGATTATCACATTCTGAACCAGGATGTACACATAACTTGTCCTTGGCCTTGACATTGAGACACTTGAACTTGTTAACATCCGTGCTGTCCGGTTAGGTTCGACGCTGTCGGTCATTATTGAGATGGACAACAAGACGGCGATCGTCGTGTCGGCTTTCATCGCCGTTGCTTACACGTTGTTCGGAGGTCTCTACTCGGTCGCCTACACCGACGTCGTACAACTGTTCTGCATCTTCTTCGGCTTGGTAAACGACCTCACGTGATTAGAAGAAGCCAGCACTCACAAGAGTGCAAAGACCCACGCCGGCACTGTGTCTGTGACTGATCTTGACCTTTGACCTGTTGATCCCAAAATAAATGCGTTTCCCGGACTCATCGTGGAACATTTACATCACAAGTTGGGTTTTATCTGCTTTGGTTTTGAGATATTGTGCGAAAAATAACAGACAGGCAAACAGACACAGCGGTGAAAACCGTACCCCTTCCCTGCGACTACCGTCGGCGTGGGTAACTGACGCGTATAGGTCCCTGTTGTTGTTTTTTTAAAGCGAGTGGAGTTGTTAAATTGCAACTTTTCACTGAATATTGCGTTTATCACCGACGTTCATTACAGCTTACTGTTTGTGAGGAACGTTTATTCACAGGGCTCGCTTTAGGACAGTTGGACCTGTTGCCCACATATGGGCTACGCTCCTCGAGCGACTCGCGCTCCGGTAATCTCTGTATGAAATTTTATATTAAAATGTAGCTGCGATCGTTTTATGCTACTTCGACTCACGTGCACTGTTAAGCACATTTTAATTTGCTCGCCATTCTCCCGTTAAGAAGTAAGGTCTACAATAGGCGTCGTTACATGTATGTTGCTGTGATACTGCAGACTGACTGTAAACCCGTATGTGGGCCCCAGCGCACTGGCGGATTTAGGACTCAACCTTAGAGAGGGCCATATCACTTCCCCTCTTTACCCTCCCTTCTCCTTCTCCCTTCTCCATTTCTCTCCCTCCCTCTATTTCCCTATCCCTTGCCCTCCCCTCACCTTAAAAGTAAGACCCCTCGATTGTGGCTAGGGGGTCTGGGGAAACGCTTAAGCTCCCCCAGCGGGTCCGGGTTTATCCCGGCCGCCAAACGTATATTTCGTGCATTTTAGACATAAACTTGCACCTTTTGAGTGCCTAAATGACGAAGAATTTCCGGTGTTTATTCCCCATTAAAAGTAAGGGGGTATACTAGGAACTCTGCATTCCGTTGGGCCTAGTGTAAGCTAGGCCTATTATATTTCTATATAATCGCAAGCGAAGCGAGCGAAAAAAACGGGCTGATATGCATGATTCACCGACCTTTAACACTACCTGCTGTAGCCTGGGAGGGAGGGCCAGCCCTCTAAAACCATGATAGGGGGCTATGGCCGGACTGGCCCTCCTTGGATCCACCTGTGCTCCATGTAAAATGTTCCTCATGGGCCGACCATGCTTATTGAGGGTATGAGGCTAAGTAGATCTGGGTGGCTGGTTACATACCGAGGTGGTATGCCTGCCCGAGGACGGTCACCCATCCCAGTACCAACCGACGATAGTGCGGCGGCCGGGGATCGAACTCACGACCATTGAGTCGCAAGTTCGACGCCCTAACCACTAGACTACCGTCGTGGCCGGTCTGTTGACAGTGGGTCGCCGTTCCTTTCGCAGCCAACCATACAGCGATGACAGGTCGCAGCATCTTCAGCTCCGCTCAGGAGTTGTCGACGTACTCTGTGAACGCCAGCAGCAGTACCACGGCGACGCCGAGCACTGTACTGGCCGACGTCGCCCGCAGCGTCAATGACACGGAGCGACAGGAGGCGGCCGGCCGCAGCATCGCCTGGCTCGGGACTTTCGACCCGGCGGATGCCGGCGTCTGGGTCGATTCCGGACTTCTTCTCGTATTTGGAGGAATTCCTTGGCAGGTCGGTAGCGCGAGTTTTCCGCTTAAACTGACGCAGGATGCGGAGAGTCCGATCCCGTTTCAGCGCTTTCAGCTATCAGCAGTTGCACGTGACTATTATGTAATTATACGGTTGACTGCACGGTTGAAGCCCTTTAACGAGTAGCGTGGTAGTGCAAGGAGTTCAACGACCGACTTACAAGAAGTGACTTGCTCAAGACGCGGCTGCGTAGCGACTCTGGGTAAGGTGTTCACAGTTCACATCACTGTACCCCATTGTTTGAAACCTAACTCCCATATCTCGGGAAATGTAGCGTGTATTATTATTAGGGCTCGAAGATAGGCTTTGGCCGAATATTGGATTTACTTTACGGGGCGATTTGGTGGTGTTCACGCGTTCGGCTATAACTCCGCCGAAAGTGAACCGATTTGGATGGCATCTGGAGTACTTTGAGTACATTGTCGGGGACTGGTTCCGGCAGATTTTGGCCGCTATCCGCGCAGTTATGGCAGTTTGAGGGGCAGGCAAAATTTTGTTTTTTTTGGTCAGGTAAATAACACACGATTTCACCAATTTTCTGTCGGCCAAATTTCACGAAATTTGATATAAAATGTCGATCGGCGTGCCTCGAAAACATTCGGAACAGAATTTTGAAAATTTTAAGGTGAGGGGTCATTTTTTCCAAAAAACGCAAAAATGTATACAAAATTTCAACGTCTTGCGACTTCAGGCCACCATAACTACGCAATGATTGCAGATCGCCCGAAATTCGCTATCAAATCATCCTTCTACGGGATGTCTAGTTTCCAGTCATTTTACCATTAGAATCAATTCAAAATCATTCCCATGGGATGTACGCTCCGTGAAAGAAACCTTCCCAAATTTTCGGCAATGTCTGATATCCGATATTGAGTAAACCAAGTACGCTGCTATGTGGCTTGGCTGACCGATACGGAAGAAAAGCATACCTGAATTGGAAACTGAAAATAAGTAACACGACAGATAACGCTGATATCACTCAGTCGCAGGAACGTGACACTAGGCATCGTCAAATGTAGGAAGTAAACAGCGTGTGCACAGATAGCGGACCGATTCGAGCCGAATACTGTATTGTGGGCATCTAGTCTACGGTGTTTACTTGTGAATCGGAGAGCGCACCTAGCTTGTTATTTCAACTGTCTTTTCGAAGATGAAGGACTTCTCAAGGTCACGGCCAGTCGCATACACGGTAAATGTGGCAATATCTCGGAAACGGTGCAGGTGGAGACTTGTTACAACAGACCACTAGTGGGAAATGATATATGGCCTTTCGAATAGATGCAATTCCGATGACCGTGAGTGACCTTCAAGATCATTCGCCTACTGCAAGCCTTTTCACGTGTCATTTTTCGTACAGCTGTGAAGTAGTTGGAAAGATTTCAGCTGACATAGTGCGTCGCGCAGTTTCTCTGCGGTATGTAGCGGAGCTTCTTGTATTTCATACACGTAACGTAAGTACGGCGTTACGTGCGGTGCTTTGCAGGTGTACTTTCAGAGAGTTCTGTCGGCTAAATCGCCAGGTCGTGCTCAGTTCATGTCATACGCTGCAGCCGTCGGCTGCGTGGTACTCGCCATTCCCCCGATCATCATCGGAGCAATCGCCAAGGCGGCGGGTCAGTAACGTCATTCAGCGTACTACTATACTAGAAAGCCCTTACTGGAGGTCGACCGACCACTTTAGCACAAATTAGGAAACGTACCCTCGATCGAGAATCGATATCAGACCAACCGCGTAAACCTTTGACCTTGAATTTCAATCCCAGGCGAGCTATGGTCATGACCCACGCACACAAACGCAAGTTCAAAGGTTAGCGGTTTAAAAGATGAGTGGAAACAAACGGACGGACAGACGGACGGACAGACGTACGCTACCCATTGCATTACCTTCCCGGCTAACGCGGTCAGTAACAATGCAACAAACAACCAGCCAGCTGGCTCTTACTTATATGCGGTTTCATAATCAAGTCTGCTTTTAGAAACGATCGGCTCATCTCGCCTTGTATGTGACGTGCATCCATAGCCCTCTGACGGCGAACTATGATTCGTGACTTTGATTTTCGAAATTCACAGCCAGACACGATCTAAATGAACCAGCACGCTGAATGTCTAGGTCAAAGGTCAGGTCATTTAGGTCAGAAGTTATTACCTGACCGACTGTTCTGCCTGGACCACTATAATAGTGGGTAAGAAGTACGTCCGCGTGCGAGTATACAAATAGGGAACTCTGAACAGAGCGGAGAGGAAGTAATGTGGGCAGTGGCGTTTCTGCGGGGGCATAGGGGGCATGGCAGAATTTGGGCTTGCCCCCAGGTTGCCCCCCACTTTTTACACACTCTGCCTATAACATGCTATATGCTACGAAAGCTCTCTTAAGGTTAGGTAAAAAAAAGTCGGGACACTGTTAACGTTAGAAAATAGACGGGACAGACAGACAGACTGACCGACGGACGCCACACCATAGCATTATGCTTACCGCTAGACGTGGCCAGCGGAACTATTGCAGTCTGGACTATAGCAGAGCTGTGTATGTCAATATTATTTTGTCTGTCCAATGACCATCCGGTTCTGTGTCGAAATGGCGAAACACATTTAGCTGGTTTTGGCATGGAGGATCCATCGACGTATTCTACACTGAGTTGTCAGGGAATTCGAGTGTCTCAAAAATAACGGAACTTTATCGCAAACTGTGAGTTTAGTCGATTTTGCGGCTTTTTTGCCATTTAACGTAGACCTATAGCGTTGTCAGCTTAGTTCGCCCGTCGCAAGTTTATGACACTGAGCGTCTGACTTCGTATATAACTTTTACTTATTTCACCTCTTCATTGTTTTTAACAACCGTGACATGAAGTGACACTGTCATCGTCTGCGACAGTTGAGCCCCATATTATGCAGGCTGCGTCCGTCTATCCGTCTGTCTGTCTGTCCTGTCGGTGTACTCACTGTGACTCACCAGGTGCAGCATGCGACACGGCCCGACAATAAGGAGGACCAACATAGTTTCGATTCACCATTCTGCTCATCCATAACTCACTCTCTCTTTCACTCCCGGCTTAAAACCTACCTGTTTCACAAATCCTACCCCTCGTAGTTTCACGTCTTCCTCCAGGACTGCCTTCACGGACTATTGCCTGGACCGTTTCGTCTGAGCTACTCGTTTTTTGATTTTAGTTTTTCCTAATTTTTTCGTTTCTGTGCCGTTGCGCTAGATTAAGCTGGCCATCTCGTCAGCTTTTGAGCACACGTAATACTGTATCGTATCGTACATGTATGTAAAAAAGCTGTGCTGAAAGCCGAATATAACGCGGCTGTTATAGATAATGTCTCTAATGTTGACGCGCGAGCTGTTGGTGATATCTTAATTTCTTGTTAATTTAAAGCATATATTTTTGGGCCAGATGAAAATAAGTTGTCAAATACACGCTGCTATTAGCGTGCAAACGATTATGTGGCGTGCGTGTCTGAAAATCTGGGCAGACTGGACCAAGACCGACCTACCTAAACATCGCATTCCGATCGCGCCGGAGGAAGAGAAGATGATCTTGCCGATGGTGATGCAGTACCTGTGTCCTTCGTGGGTCACGTTCATTGGCCTCGGAGCAGTTTCAGCGGCCGTCATGTCCTCGGCCGATTCCTCCGTGCTCTCCGCCAGCGCCATGTTCGCTCGTAACATCTATAAACTCATCTTTAGACAAAAGGTTTCGGCCTGCGTCGTGTTTTCTAACTTCGTAATTAAATACATTGTGGATTTTTGCATCCTGTTCGACATTTCCCAAAACTTTTGATAATATTTATTCACCGCGTAATGGCAGCAAAGCAACAATAAAGAAACAATAAAGAAAAACATAACTAAACATTAATTAATTTACATTATATACGTAAACTTACTGTTACAACAGGCTGGCAAACTCTTCGGTGGCCTTAGTGACAAAAATTCCACAAATAATGTTATGTGACTTAATATATTTATAAGCAGTCAGATATTAGCTTAGTTGTTTGTCCACCGTAAAGGCGACTGCGCCGTACCATTGATGGACGTCTTTTAACAGATATTTGCCGATTATTCACAATTGTCGACTGTATAGTATTACAAAAATCCCCTGTAATTATTATGGGGATCAGACTTTTAAAATGTTAATTAATTACCGGCATGATTGCCAGCACATCAACCGCCTGTACTTAAATTAGGCCTACTCAGAAGTCAAATTATAATCAGTCAAGTTTCCTAATTAATTGACATCTAATTGTGATTACTTCTAATTGCTTACCGTCGCAGCACCTATACGGTCGGCCCTTCCACGTCATTTCTTCACATTGATCTGTGTAATATATCACCCCTTCTGGGCAAGAAACTCTAAATTTGAACAAATTTCGAGTTTTTGTGGCATTCCATAACTTGGCCGATCAGGGTGATATTTGACACACAAGAGTGTACCAATAGCATGTTACTGCTTGCTAAAATACACCTGGATCGCTCCCTCTTGTCACCACTACGGGGCCAGAAAACTCAAATTTGACCGACTGTGGATTATTTGGGACTTCCATACCCACCATTCATCGATCGGGTGAAATTTGGCGCTCTACAATGCCCTCTTCCACAGCAAATTTTATCTTGCTTGGTGCGTCGTATCGACCTTGACATCAGTAATCTCGACCAACAGTTTTGTCGCCAGGGGCGTCTGAAAGTTTTGGAGGAAACGCATTTCCGAAGTAAATCGCTCATAACGTCAGCATCGCTTAGGTGAAACCGAAGAATCTGAGAACTTAAACGCACAATAGAATATCCCATAAATTCTGTCAATTTCATACGAAAGCGCAAGGATACGACCTTACGGGCGATTGTGTTTTCAAATTTCGTAAATTTAACCGGTTTTGGCCCACATTCTCTAGCGTGCTGTGATGAATTTTAAATTTGTCGAGGCGTATGCTATAGAGTGGCAGTGTTATCTAGGCTTCGGAGCGTGAGATCATCTGGGTGATGAGGGTTGGAATATTTGGCGTCGGCGTGCTGGCAATGGTGATGGGCATTGTGATCGAGTCCATCTACGAGCTGTGGTACCTGTGCGCCGACCTCGTCTACGTGATCCTGTTTCCGCAGCTGGTGTCCGTCATCTATCTCGACTGGACCAACACGTACGGGTCGCTGGCGGGCTACATCATCGGGCTGCTGTTCCGCCTGCTCGGCGGCGAGAACGCCTTCGGACTGAGCGCCACCATCCACTATCCGGGATATGTTCCGCCGCAGAACGAGACCGATCCGGACACGGGCGTGACCACGTGGACACAGGACTCCCAGAGGTACGGCGCGTACGATACGACAAGAAGCGTCTATACTAGCCAACATGCGCCGAATGGGTGGCTCGGTAGTCTGGTGGATAGGGCATCGGACTTGCGACTCGATGATGGTGAGTTCGATCACCGGCCGCCGCACTATCGGTCGGCTGGTACTGGGATAAGTGACCGTCTTTGGGCTGACGTACCATCTCGGTATGTATCCAGCAACCCAGGCCAACGCAGCCGCATACCCTTTGTGGGACGGGAAATAAGTAGCGGCCAAAGTGCGGTGATGCTCTGTGGCTGGGAGTAAAGGCAGGATGGCTCATTCCATTCGTGGATAAACGTGTGTGTGTGGCAGGTAAAACTGTGTGATCCCTCGTTAGCACGTGCCTTTCTGAGCGCTTTAGAAGTGAGTTCTCACGAAAAAGCGCTATAGAAATGTCCAGTCTTTAGCTTCTTCTTCAAGCCAGCTTGGTCTACCGCACGGAACCGCAAACAGAAAACAAATTAAAAACTAAAAACAAACAAGTTGTCAAAGAATTTTGACAACAGACGCAACGCAGGGGGCGGATTTTTCCCCCAGAGTAAAAGAAGTTAATGCGACACCGGCCAGTCGAGATCACAGTCGGCTGCAGCAATGGTCATAACAAAATGATTTTTGCTGTTTCCTACGTGTGATAAATAACTAGACCCTTACACTTAAGTGTTAAACTGATGATCAGTTTTTGTTATTAATTTTTGCTGCTTTTTGTCTAACAAGTTAATAATGCACCGCTGTTGGTTCGGTTTTAAATTATTGACGTTTCTGGTAACCCGACCGATTTTAGTTTTTTTGTCCCTGGTCATAGAAATTTTATGTGCTTTGTGCTGAAAGTGTTTCAGAGCCAACGATTACTCCAGTTCATTAGCGGCTGAATTCAGTGAAATAACTCAGTTTAGCGGCATTTATGTCATTTCGTGTCATTCCAGATCAAACATTTTGGTATCAATCGATAGGGGGTGGCACCACTTTTTAACGCACTCGTTGGCGGTGAAT
>Ga0209780_1002220_pt1 | contig 13624 bp, 8 predicted proteins | sample WorMetexBAHAMAS2_FD_187384 | JGI IMG/M metagenome (GOLD analysis project Ga0209780, IMG submission 187384) | Marine gutless worms symbiont microbial communities from Max Planck institute for Marine Microbiology, Germany - Inanidrilus exumae... | ecosystem: Host-associated > Annelida > Digestive... | reverse complement strand
CCCCAAAAAAAAAACGAAAGCCAGCTTTGGTCGCCTCCTACGACCTCCGGCCTGGAAACGGAGAGGGCCTATTCTGATTTCGGCGCTTCATAAATTTGTCACTTACTTACTTACGTAGACACTTACCCACTTACTTACAGCCCCGGGACTTACACAGGGCCATCTGGCCCGCCAAAAAACCTGCTCAAATTATTCCATAAGTTTTCATCTTTGGGGACTCTGTCCATACTGTAGTAATAACGACTAATGGCATACAACAAGTCAGCGTATCAGCTCACATCTTGAGTACTTTGTCTTTGCCGCCGCTCGCAACACGTTGTCCATCAGGACTCCAGTCGACTGCATACACCTGCACCAGCGTACAGCACAACACGCAGCACCAAATAAAAACAAGAGTCTCCGATGCCACTGACAGACCCGCGCGACGCAGAGTCTCAGCGCATGCTACAAATAACGTATCGCATCATATGATAATCAAACCATTTCTTCTACTTGGCCTAACTGCTGAATACAGATCTCCACGGTGGGTGTCAGCAAAGGTTGTGACGACCATCAGAAGTTTATGACTCTCACCGGCGAAGTACGTTGACAGCGCCTAAAATGATCAGCCGTCCGAGAGATGTGGTTGGTGCCCACCAAAATTTAAATAATTCGCGTGACCTAACCATCCGTGGGCTAGCACTACCTACCAACCAAATTACGAAGTCTCTATCTCCATTCACTATGAAGATATAAAAGGCGATACAAAATGTCAAAAATGGCATGGTTTGGGGTAGTTAGGGTCACTCAAGGTCAACGGAAATAGCACAAATCGATAGAGCACATGCAAGTTCCTATTAGCGATCCATAGTAACTATATCCCTATTTTGCACCTTTTCTAAGATGCAGTGAGACTGGTCGAAAATCGCGGTTTTAACCTACCCCTCCTCTATTTGGCGACCCCATTGGGGTGATCCCGTTGTAATTTCACTAAGATTTTTGGCATCAAAAAACTAGAGTCTCTGGGCTATTGTACGGCGTTGTTTGTATGATCCTAGGTTTAGCCATCTTTTGTAGAACTCCGACTTGTGACGGACAGACAGACAGACAGACGGACAGACACAGGATGACGGCAAGTACCGCGCTAGAATAGTGTCGCGCAGGTAAAAACTGCCGCAGTCCAGCAGACAGGCTGCGAGTACCATGTCGCTGCTACATTTGTACGAAAGAGCAGAGGCGAAGTATTGCTGTGGCAGGCGTCATCCAACCACAATGACATATGAGAACACATTTCTTTAATCGGTAATCTTTCGTTTTTTAAAGATTTTGCATTCCCTGTCCTACAAATGTAAAGGGTATAGAAATTTGTGGCTTTATTTTATAACCAGCCATCATGCATGCATTTTGCAAAGAAACTCATTTCCTAATTTAATTGCTGTCTCAGTTTTCAAAGACTATAACATTTTCTCAGACAGACTCAAAATTGCAGAAGATATTGAAGACTGCAAAGAGGTCATTTTCTGAGGATAGCGTGTACATGCACTAAACATGATCCAAAGTTAAACACTGCAGTTCACAACACTAAAGCACAACTGTATTACTTACACTAATACTATAACACACTCAGAAAGTTCACTAACTCTACAGAACCTAAAAGAAATTCTCACAGTTAAAAGAAATCATTTCTTACTTACCAAATGTAAGTCAATGTTAGCTGCACATGGTGGTGACAGCTAGCAAACGTTGATAAAGCAGACACTTTGAAAATGATAATTTGTTTTCACTTTTATTTCACAGATTCAGAAAAAAAGAACATCTCCGTAATATAAGCAATAACTAATTGCCCCAAAGCAAATCTATTCCATGAAAACTCGCATCCTGTTTAGTCCTGTAGCAGAAGGTCAAATGAGAAGCAGATTCACTGAGGCGAATGTATCGTATCACAAGTTACACATACCTCGTCCGAGTGACCGGGCAGATCATAGAGCAGCTTGCGACCAGCAACGTCCCACACTTTGATAGTGGAGTCGGCGCTGGAACTACACAGCAGTCGATTGTCGGACGACCACGACACCTCATAGACTCGCTGGACGTGGCCAAGCAATGACCGAATGAATCTACCACAGTACACACAGGCACTGACATCCCTGCCTCAGCAACCAGCCACGCATCACAGCATCAGCTTCAGCGATGCAAAATGCTCTCACACGCGGCATATAAAATCAAAATACTACAATGCTGTAGTAATCCTGTGACATACAAAGGTCATACATAATCCAGACCATGTGCTGCATCGCCTACTGCCAAACAGCCTCTATCTTCTCACTCACTTATTCCGTTAGACCACACACACACAACATCAGGATGATGATAGTAGAGTAAGAGTTGTCCTCAATGAAATTGAATTGCTCAACAGCCCTTAAAAATTCTTCACGTCACATTAAAATGTCGCCAAAACAGCACTTTGAGGGAAAGGGTCAAGATATTTTTAATGCCTGTAAAGGCATATCTTTGCAATGAACTGCATTTCTTAACACTTTGTGTCAACACGAAGCAGATGTCATGGTTACAAATAACAGAAAGCACGCAGCACAAAAAAACAGCCTTGTAGCCCAGGCAGTGGAGTGCACAAGATCACAAACAAGGTGTCGACCTAATGGGACGTAACACGACTAGCCCGCCGTGCAGTGTCGGCTGCCCAACTGCCCACGTGCCCGGCGCGCTGACTGTCCAGCGTCCAAGCGCCCGGGCAGCCCGCCGGCAGTGTTACAAACGACGACGACAGACGACAGCGAGCCAAACAATACTTACCCATTAGGCGGGCCAGTAACAAGCAAAGAAGAAATAGTCATTTTACAGATGAGCATGTTCTCATGAAAAAATCACATGATAAATTTTGGTGACAATCAGTTAATGGATCTGCACGTGGCAACGGATCAGGTATTCTAAACATTTTTCACCTGACGAGTGTTATTGTCTTGTGATTTACAAACACACACAACTCACTTTCCAGTGTTGCCGTCCCACAGCTTAACAGACTTGTCAAACGATGCACTCGCTATGAGACGTCCGTCAGGTGAGAACAGCACCTCGTTAACCTGCTGCATGTGACCAGTCATGCGTGTCAACGACTTGCTGCTCGTCTCCGGAGCCCACAGGAACATGGTGTGATCATCCGAGCACGACACCATTCGCTCACCAGTCTTCTACATAGGCACCAGCACAACCAGCACTCAGGGCTTGAAGAACACTTGTCACATATACTGGAGATGCATCTCATACAATGATATTGGCACTAAGATGTTTTGCCCACAAAAAATGAGTAACAGAACGTTGTCCTTACGACATGCTTTCAACAGCAGCATTGCCATATTTAATTGTTTCAAATGACCATACACTTTCGTCATCATAACGAAACTCATAATTGGTACTCAAAAGTAAATTCCCTATAAAACATGTATTTCAAATTTCTCACACTTTGAACACTAACAGAATGGCACTATTTTGTAAAAGAAAATTATGAAACAATCTTCGAATGTCTTATTAACAAAGCAATGGGTAAAGTAAATGGAAAACTTGCCGAGTGCTGTTGGTAGCGTTCAAGAGCTTTCTGTTGTAACTCGTCAGCTGTCAACAATAACAATTTAACACAGAGTATGATACATCAAACATCAACTGATAACGTACGCATGCTGTGCATACCAAAAACAGAAAAGAGCCACTGCATTTGGAAAATGTAAATAAGTAACAAGGCAGATAACACTGACATCACTCAGTCGCAGGCATGTGACACTAGGCATCATCAAATGCAGGAAGTAAATAGCTTGTGCACAGACAGGCTTTGAGCCGAATACTGTATTGTGGTCATTCCACACTATACAGCCATCTGGTTATCATTTGCACAGAAGACATGTAGGTAAGCAAATAACTAACAGCTGTGAATCGCTTTCACAATCCAGATAAGGCCAAGATTCAGTACGACATTGCAAATTTCAAACATTAATGTGGAATAACAGCAACAATAAATTTATTAAAATATATTCGCTTTGGCTTATTGATAACATATCACAGGTGCTTGCTGTGCCAGAACAGATACCGGCACAGGCCGCTGTCAATCACCAGTAGGAGAATTTGCTGCAATCATCAGTGCAGTACGCTTTTGCAGTGATTTCTCAGGCAGGCAGAAGTGTCCTTTATAATCTCTAACCACTACCAGATTAAAGTTACAGCCATACGATGCTACATACTTATGTTAAAACATACCTGAAAAGTGCCAATGTCATAAAATAAAGCAGGGCAATGGAATCCTATAAATATTTTAAACTGTTAACGTATTATGTTATTAGCTGCTTTTGTATATAATGAATTCCAAAAAGATGGTTCTCCAATCCTAGAAGATGACTAAGAAACTACGGAACAGTATTATTTACAGTTATGTATTTAATCAGAGAGAGTGTGTCATTAGTCACCAGAACAGGCAGCATCAGAAGGCTGAATGGTGGCTTTGGCAGGATCAAACGCTCCCGTCCGCAGCACATAATCAACACTCAGTGCGAGGAAGTTCACCCACATTCCATGACCTTGTAGAGTCCGACACAGCACGCCCTGACAAACACACAGCGTTATACTGGTTAATAAAAAAACAAAACAGCCGTTAACAAAAAAGTGGCAATCTCGTTAACCGGAACTAAAAACAACAACAATAAAAGGAAACCATAAGCAGCGACCCGCAGTGAATGCAACGCTGGCAGGATGGCCATACTCCCATACATCATTTTATTAACATCTATTTTCGGTATATGGAATAACACTGGCTAGGACATGTCGAATGTAAAGATAATGACGGACGATAATACACTGTACACTGATTACACAAAATGAGTTAAACACAGACGCAGCCGAGTGGCAGGACGGTGTTGAAAACGACATGAAAACTTGCGACGATGCATATGTATTAACACTTAACAGTTGGTATATTTCATATTGCAGCCAAATAGCTGGATTAGTACAAATGATACACACATTCAGTTAGCAAAATTAACCTACTGTCCACTGTGTCCAGTCATCTGTGTAGAAAGCACTTCATATAATAATTCATACCGAGAGAGTACATGTAATGATAAAAATAATGATAAAATTTACAATGTGTACCTAGGCCTAATTGATGTGAAATAAAGAGCGCAAATGGTTAACTCAGGTGTGCGTGTGTGCATACTGACGTCAGTGGCACGCCACACTTTGATGGTGCTGTCTTGTGAGGAGGAGTAGATGAGATCGCTGCCTCCCCACCGCACACACGTAACTGCACGCTGATGACTAGACAGTGTCAACAACGCCGAGCCCAGCACCGTGTCCCAGATCTTCACCGTTGTATCCTACAATTCACAATTCACACTCTTCACATGCCTCTCAACTCACCCACTCAACGCGCCCCCTTTAAAGATGATATGCAACGATTTTTTACCAACTTGATTAAAAGTAGTTTCTAGCTGCTTGCTGCAATATAAACTCGTCTGTGTAACAAATTTTAACAAATTATGCTGTAAAATGCTTTAAAATATTACAAGTTTATTAGTCTTTTTGGTATAGCTATTCTTCGGCATGTGTGACGTCATACCTAGATACGCTTAACTGTTTTGTTTGCGTTGGTATGCGTTACTGAGATTAGATAAGAAGTTAATTCTACCAGTTTATGTTTTAAGAACTTAGTTGTACGTCGTTATGCCTATGTGTTGTGTAATGTCTCACTCAAAACTTCAATAGCTTGTTCCCTCGTTTGTTCACCTGGTATGATGTCGTCACTTGCAAAAGTAAACAAATCATCGGGTGCGCACTTTCTGGTGCTTTTTCCAAAATTTCCTAACTTTTTGATGTTCTTTAATATGCGAATTAGTCAAAGACATACTATGGGCAATTTACTTAAACAGCCAAATAATCATTGCACACCATCTTTAAGGGTGATCTTTCGTCCTTATGCTGGGACTTGACATAGACTACCTGGTTACAAAATGTCATGACTGTAGCTTAACCTGTTCCAGAGATATGGTTGGTGCCCACCAAAATTTAAATGGTTGACGTGACCTGACCACGCCCCATTCCGGGATAGATTGCCATTCATACGCTAGCACTTGCTGCAGTCGACCTATCTACCAAACTTGAAGTCTCTATCTCCACCCACTATGTAGATATGAAAGGTGACATAAAATGTAGAAAATAAGGTGGTTTGAGGTAATGACCCCTTTTGGTAAAATTTTCAAAATTCTGTTCAGAAAGTTTTCACCGCCTCACCGATCGACATTGTTGTAGTCAAATTTCGTAAAATTTGTCTGACAAAAAATCGATGAAATTGTGCATTATTTACCTCACAAAAAAGATTTCGGCTCCCTCTCAAACTGTCGCTACTGCACGGATTGCGCCCAAAATCTGCCAGGGCCAGCCCCCAACATTTGGCTCACAATGTTCCAAATTTCATCCATATCGGTTCACTTTCGGCGGAGTTATAGCCGAACGCATGAAGGCCGTTGTTTTGGCCCACAGAGTATTTACAATATTTACCTTTGGGCGAATAATAATCATACCTTAGATGAACTGGCGAGATATCTACACGAACCATCTCTGCAAACACAACAATCAATGTCCAATCAGTGACAGAATTCAAACCTTCACTAGAGACCATGACACTGGATAATTCCACTGTCAACTGACTGAGATGCAGACCTCAGTGCAACGTGCTACTATTGCGGTTGTAGTTACACAGTTTTATCCCTACTGCTACTGGAATGGACCAGCTCCCGGCATGATTTTTACGCTTGGGCGCCCGTCTTTTGCAGAACCCTTGCACGCTTATTCAGTAAGTCAATAACCACCTCCATGGTCCCCAGTCGGTGGATATCAGCTCAAAGTCATCCAATCCCTAAATTTGCTGCACCCAGATCTCATACAGATTTCCGTCCTGTATCGGTTACACCTGTTCTCAACCGGCTAGTGGAGAAGCATGTGGTCCGGCAGTTTTTCTATACCCTGCGTTCCTTAACCCCTGGTATGGCTTTTGGTCAGCAGCCGATAGAGATCGTCTTGAGGAAGTCATCCGTTGAGGAATGCACTTCAGCCTCTGTTCCTCAGTGTTCTGCCATTGTCAGCAGGTTTCTGACTAAACAAGTCATGTCTAAGGAATAATAACAAGGTGGTTTCCTGTTGCCTTCCTCATGGGGCTCCTATCTGCAGAGGTGTACTGCCTCTGCACCTCTGACCACGCTGTCTTTAGCCAGCAAAAGGTTTCTGGTGTAGGTGTCCAAACAACGAAGGAAAATATCGGGCGACACTCTGTATCAACAAAAGAAAATATGACAAGTTTTTATGGATAACAGTACATCACATTCACACAGGAATTGAACTGTAACATACAAGTGAAGAGGTTTCCAGCTAAGACATGTGATCCACGTTTTGTCGCTGTTAATTCCTGGTCGTTTGTGACCGAACCTGCGGCCAATCTGCTGACCGCTGACAGGATCCCACACACAGATCTACACAACACCAGCACGCATTCGCAAACTATCTTCCGCAAAATTTCTTCGTTATTCATTTCATCAACACAAATGGTAATTGTAACTTATGTTTCTGCCAACTTAAAAGTCATGTGACACAAAAACAAGGCCAAATATCAAAAATTCGGCCTGACCACATTTAGATACTGTGCCCTAGTTTAGGAATCAGTATTTATTGTCTGTCAATGCTGATTCACTATTTAATGGATGCAATGACAAACTGTTGTTGTCAGAAACATTGCCTGTTTGTTCAGCATCCTAACAACAATCGTTTTGTAATATCTGAATCAGAAAAATTATCATGAAGCCTACAAGCACGTGCAAGTGAATGTAGTTAACAGCTGCCATTGTAAATAGCGGAGAAGATAGCTTTTGAAAATGAAAGGATTTTCAAATTTAAAGAGCTCGTGACCTTGACCTTGGATCGGGTCATACCGCATACCGTCGCGTATCACTCATTGACCTCTAGTACCTACATGCCAAATTTCATTTAAAACTTTTTGTCGATGGACGCACACACGTACGTAAATGCGTACGTACACACGGACGGACGTACATTTGAGATCAGCTTTATTAGGTCAACTCCTAAAGAACTTAGAAGAGTCGACCTAACAATGATCATTTCTAATACCTGAATCAGAAAAATTATCATAAAGCCTACAAGCACGTGCAAGTGAATGCAGTTATCAGATGACACACACAACGTCAACAGCTGCTTATGACTACAGACAGGATACTGACATCACCATTCTTGCAGCCAGACGCGAGTTTCTTTCCATCGGGTGACCATGCCACGTACAGCACCCAATTACTGTGACCTGAGCAAAACATCACTTCAAAGTTGCTCACGTCTGTATTTACCCCAACATTAAACAAGGCTATAGGGGATAGAACACTTTACCCCCGGTGCACGCAGTGCGGCCGCAGACTAGTGCTGCCACCCGGCAAACTCGACCAAATATAACGTCGTCTCAAATTCTGCTCTGCTGGCCTTATTATGTGAAAACATGACGTCATCCACACAGCCAGAAATACACGACGTGTTGCACTGTTGTCAGAGAAAGACAAAGCTGCAGCCACAGTTGAAAATTCACGAAGTTTGGATGTGTGGTTTCCGAGACATTTGAGCGTACAAACAAACAGACAGACAGACACACTGATTGCAATACTTTGCACCCTCCTGGGGGCAAAGTAAAAAGTGTCATAAAATACAGTAATCTAACTGTTAAATCAGAAGCAATTAAATTCTACGAAGCACAGTTATATTTCATCAACTTATTTCCTATAATCATTTACACAGGATTCGACGAGAGTTTTACTGAGAAAAATTTGGGGATTATTGAAAGAGAATTTCCACAAGATAAAACCTTTCTAATATCCAGCCAACAGTGTCTAAGTGTGAAAGGCAGATGGCAAATTAATCATAAGTGTTTGCAGTGGTGCAATGGGTAGAGTGTTGGACTTGTGATTAACAGGTCGTGGGTTCAAATCCTACTTGGAGCAAAAGCTGCGTAACAACCTTGGGCAAGTTGTTCACACCTATGTGCCTCTGTCACCAAGCACTATATCTTAGTACCAGCCAAGGGGCGGTGATGCTCTGCGGCTGGGAAGGTAACCGCAGGCCTGGTGGAAAGTAATGACAGCCTACCGCACTAATCCCCCTATAATTAATGAGTAATGAAAGTCAAACCGCACTTCTGAGCATCTACAACGAAGAGATAAGTCACACAATAACAACCATGACAGCAGTGATGTGGCGTTTCAGTGTTTATGTCCCAGAACCGCACCGTAGTGTCACCTGACCCACTTGCTAAATACCTGTTCACACACACACACACACACCGTAATGTCACCTGACCCACTTGCTAAATACCTGTTCACACATACACACACACACACCATAGTGTCACCCGACCCACTTGCTAAATACCTGTTTACACATACACACACACACACCATAGTGTCACAATGTAAATGACACATGAGTAATTTAAGTACGTTAGACTGCTTCTGAACAACATTAACGTATTCTGAGCGGCCCTGAATTCCAGCTATGCTAAAAATAGCTCAGTGGATGCAACTTTATCAGCTCACATAAGAACAAGCTACATGACATTGGGAGCACCTGCCATTGGGACTAAACTGCAATGTGAGTACGGCCTCTGCATGGCCTTCAATAGTGCTGGTACAGCGCGTCACGGCACGGACACGGAACACAGCTTGCGCTTGATAAATGATCTGTACAACGGACTCCGACGACGTCCACGTCTTCGTTTCTGACAGCGTCTTGCCAAGAGTGTCAGAAATCTCAAAGTCATCTACGAAGAACGAGTACGGTGTTGGTTCATCCTGTGGCACAGAAAACAATATTTATATCCATACAAAGATGACATGGTCACTGAGAACTAAGACATGAATTAAATCACAAATCAGTAGCTTTGCTTGCAGAGTACACGCATGCAAAACGGCCAGTTGTAGAGAATGACAATATGAAATAAATTAGCCCCGTACGGCGTACTGACGGTTGACTGTTCGCAACTGACGTTTACGCCAAGTTCAAAGTCACGTGACATAAAAAACTAGGACAAATATCAAAAATCCGGCCCGAACAAATTTAGATATTGCACCCTAGTTTAATAATCCGTAATTAGTTGCCAGCTCTCTTTGTAAATGGGAGATAGCTTTTGAAAATGGCCGGATTTCCAACTTTGAACGGCTTGAGGCAATTGATCTTGACTTTGGATCAGGTCATACTGCATACTGTCGTGCATCATTGATCGACGTCTACCTACACGCCAAATTTCATTGAAATCAAAGAAACTTTTTGTGGACATACGGACGGACGGATTCACTGACGGACATTTGAGACCTAAAATCAAAGCCAAGAACCTAAGTACTATTTATATTTAGAGTGGATGACAAATTTTACATAATTAAAAACAAAATGTTAATGATTAAGGATGTATGTTCTTGGCTGTCACCTCAATTTTACAAACAGGATGGAGATACAGATGAATGATAGCAATAATTATCCAATGTCTCACACATCTCATTCACAGATTTCCTTTAAACAATTAAGTGTAAACGTGACTTTAGTATTACCGGTATTTTCAACAAACTATATACTTGTCACTCTAGCAAATGCTCCGAGTAAAAGACTCAACAGATCACACATGTTCAAAACCAGCCTGCTCCAACAAAGCACAACAGGTACTAATGTCTGTAGTGTCCTTTCTCGAAATGGGGTACACGTCTCTGACAGAATATCTGCTTACACAAGCTTCACGCAATAATCATAATTAGGCAATAGGCAAACAAGAGAATCAAAAGGTCACACAAATAGTGCAATGACTGACAGACCATTCACTGAGAATTCTGCCATTTACTGCAATCATTTGTCTATTAATTTGTTCTGTTGCAACACAAACTAAAATTAGGCTTGTAGCAGAGTTCTAACCAGAATATGAATGTTATCGGATTCCGACAACTGTCTGCAAATCAGAAATCCATCGGACTTACGTTTAAGTTGGATTCAGATTCAACTAGCATTTTGGAAAGCCCACATTTGTTATTCAATGCAGTCTGCTGTTAGCGATGCAAAAGCACACGAATATACATTGAATAGCTATTGACTTATGTCCATATAGACTACCCAACACATATGTGGACATTAACTATTCATGCAATTCAATGTGTAGCCTATATGGACATACGTAAATAGCCATTCACTGTGTATTTCTGTGAATCATGATTAACAACAGACTGCAAAAATAACAGATTTTACAATAATAAACGGAAAAATATACTGTCTAAGTATTAGTGCATACCTTTACAGTCTAAACGGAATTCTGTTGCTTTTAATTTAGCATAATGGAAGTACCTGTATCATGTGACAAATCCACATCTGCATCTGAATCTAACAGATCTTAAAGACAAAATCCAAATCTGACAGAAGTGGATTTTAGCCGACTCCATCACATCCCAAACTGAAATTAACTATCACTATTAACTGCTACTGCTCCTAGCATCTGCAGCTGGTACTACTACCACCACCATCATCATCATCACCACCACCACTACCATTAGTAGCAACAAGTAACTCTAAGAAATAGGCTGGCAAAAAACTAAAACAAGGTGTCTTCCTAATGCGACAAAACCCTACTTGCCCACCGTGGAGTGTTACAGACGACAACAGACGACGACGAAAGACAACGATGACGACAGACGCCAGAGAGCATAACTAGTCTGGCCCCCCCTACACGGTTAGTAGTCGGGCCAGTAACAAGTGGTACAAGAGTCGAATGAGATGATGACCTGTTGCAGCAATGCATTACAGATCTGCTGCAGTGTAGCAGCTGTGACACTGAGTGGCAGGTCGAATGTGGAGCCGAGAGCTTCACCGGATTCATTCTTCAACTGTGCCACAACTCTCTGCTCTTCTTCCACCTTCGACACACTGCCAACACACATCATCAATCCAACTGCCAACCCTCACAACAATGTGTCCCAAAAAAGACACTGTTTTGGCTTGCTACAGCTTCGACATACATAAACTGATTTTGATAATTTTTGGCAGGAACGTTGCCAAGAAACTGAAGTAAGCAGTCAAATGGTACTTTATTTTCCCACCTCACCTAGCTAGTGCTTCTGCACTACCAGTATTGCTCCTCTGTTGAGGACTATGTATGTACAACTGCCAGACATTGACAAAGATGCAATGCTTAGTTACAATGTCTGCGACGAGTTATATGCCGAGTTGACCGTTTGACGAGTTGACTTATACAATGTGACGAGTTGACCGTGTGACGAGTTGGTCGTGTGACGAGTCGACTGTGACGAGTTGACTTTTTGACGAGTTGACCGTGTGACGAGTTGGTCATGTGACGAGTTGACTGGCAGCCTTTATCACATCGACGTCTACCCTACAAGCAGATCACTAAAACAAAATAAAACTACAACTCATGACATTATTCAGTAAGCTTAATTTGGACTTAGCTGGAACCGACTACTCGTGCCACTAATAGTAAACGCGTCACACACGTGTGGTCAACTCGTTACACGCTGTGTAAAATTTAAAAGTCAACTCGTCATATGTGACGAGTTGATCGTGTGACGAGTTGACTGGCAACCGTGTAAATAAGACACTGCAAAAGACACTGTTGCCCCACTCCAGTAAAAGACAGTCTTGGATAAATATTCTATGCAAATACATTATACAGGAGTTTCTACATACCATTCTGGAAATGTTGCTACTGCTCCTGATGTTACTGTTTCATTCGGTATCTCTGACTATGGTGCCATTAGCTGGAGAATTATTGATGATGACCTTTGTACTCCTCATGATGGCATCATTATTGATGTTGCTAACACTGTCTGTAGAGTTCGAAAAGAAGTTATAAACTGGCGTTCATTTGATTTTACTGCTTATAAAAAGCTTACCGCTACTGTGTTAAAGGACTTGTTTGAGAGCTGGAAGAGTTTGGATACTCAAGACTGTAATACCATGGTACAAGAATTGAGTTTCGCATTAGATGAATGTGTTAAATAGATTGCTACAACAAAAGTTGTTACGTCTCATAGCAGACCGTGGATCACGCAAGAACTGTCAGATCAGTTGAAATTGCTCAGGCAACAACGAAAGAGATGCAGACATCGGAAAAGTGTTGCAAATGTCAACGAGTATCTCAGGATTCAGAAAAAAACGTTGGATCTTATTGAGAACGCAGAAAATGAATGGTGGTTGTCGGAATGTCAGCGGTTAACACAGTTAAGTAAAAGTGAAAAATGGAAGTCGATTAATAAACTAACGAATCAGTCTACGTCAGTTGGAATTCAGCCAATCAAAAAGAATTGTAATGGAGATACAGTTTACTTGTTTACTGACAAAGAAATTTGTTGTGAATTGGAAGACTACCACATATCGAAGGTACAAAAAGTTGATGGCTCATGTCAATTGGGTTCAGATGGTGATTTTGAATTACTAAAAGACATTGTTGAAGAGGCAAGAATTGACTCAGGGAGTTCTTTGATGAACTCAGACATTCTAGATCACGAGATTAAAGGAACTTTTGGAAGAGGTTCAGACACTCCAGGTCCTGACG
>Ga0209780_1002219_pt1 | contig 13628 bp, 9 predicted proteins | sample WorMetexBAHAMAS2_FD_187384 | JGI IMG/M metagenome (GOLD analysis project Ga0209780, IMG submission 187384) | Marine gutless worms symbiont microbial communities from Max Planck institute for Marine Microbiology, Germany - Inanidrilus exumae... | ecosystem: Host-associated > Annelida > Digestive... | reverse complement strand
GCCTAACGTAGAAAATCCTACTGCACACAATAACTATGGTGAACAGAGGGTCTGGGAGACGAAAGTCCTTCAGTGGGGTCCAGGGCTGAGTCCCAGTAGAGGAACTGGGGCGAGGCCCCTAGAAGCTGTGAAATTTGTAGCACAAACTTAACCAATCCAAATATCTACTGCACATATGACATCTTTTCAGAAATACGTACTGCACATTTTGAAATTCCTACTGCACATTTTGTGCTCCAAAACACGCTATTTTAGGCAGTGTCGAGAAGTATTAGAGATCATGATATGTTGCACTAAACAACAGTAAGTATCACAACTGCCTGAACTGAACTCACAACTTAAATTCCTCAATCATGGAATGTTACGACAAATGGTGCACAACTACAATATATATATCTCACTTTATTTTGCAAAAAAAAATGAATGTGCTCGTATAAAAATTAGTGCCACACTATGGTGCTCACAGCAATTATAACACTGCATTCTAAAACTGCAGGAACAACAATGACGTGAATCTACCTCAGAAATAAACCAAACGGTGAGAAAGCCAAAAATAACAGCATCGTTTGATTCACGATCGTGCCACGGGATGCCAATGTGTAAACTATCCCAGATGTCTCTCTTCCACTCCTCCAACTTCCATGCAGCTGAGCCAATGTCAAACAGTATCACATTTGGTGAACCTTCTACGAGCCAACGGCCATAATAGACCTGCACAGATAAAACGTACAATGAAACATGATATATCAAAATATCACAATAAATACAGCTCTGGGTTCAACTTTCGAGACTGCCTAAGACAATATTAAGATTTTTCTAAGGTTTTCTAAAGACTTACGAATTCTTAATATTTTCCTGAGATCTCTGCATGTTACATTTTAAAAGTTATCTTAGCAGATCATAATATTTTCATAAGATCGTTGTAATTGACAATATCATAAAACCATAACAGCCTAAATTAAGTCCCTTTTTTCGATTTATGATTTAATAACTAAACTGTCTTTGCATTTTCATTCGGCAGCGGGCACTAGTAAGTTATAATAATAAATGTTGTTCAATTATTATGCCCAATGTTGCACATCTTTTAGAACACTCATTCCAAGCTATAAGAAAGCTGGTAATAAGTTCTAAATAAACTAATTTATTCTTTTCTATAATACGACAAAAATCAGAATTTAGCAATTTATACATATCGAAAGCAATTAGTCTGTCTTGGATAGTTGGCTGACACACAGCTGTCGATGAGATTACATACACAGGCCAAAATGGTTTCAGTATTTTGCAAAATTACGAGATACTGGTACTGAAGATTGACGTTTTCCACATTTATGGCTTGATTTACCCACATCTCTGGTGACAACATGTACTGCCTGTTTAAGTAACAATGTGTCAGAGTGACTGGTGACGGGTTGCAACCATTGTTGACACCGCCAAATAAAACTTAACGTTGAATTTGCCAGGAAGTGTTGGTAACCATGCTTGTTTTAAGTAATTTCTGCTTTTGATCAAGTTTTTGCATAAAATGATCCTTATTTAATTTTATGCTTCAAAACGATTATATTAAGATAGCAAAGTTATGATCTCAACTTTATTGTAAGTTTTCCATAAGTTTATCTAGCTGTTTCCAGTTTATCTTAGGAATTTTCGAACATCAACACTGTCGTTAACTTTATCCTAACTTCATAAGTTTGGTCGTTATCCTACGTTTATCCATACGACCATCTTAAGATGTTCAAAAAATCGGCCATGCATGTATGTATCATATCAGCATCATATCTAAAATCACAAAACTATTAAGCTCTGTGCTTGATATATTACAACAGAATAATTTTGTGCATCCATGTGCTCAATACCAGCCAGATTATTCTACTAATGAATGAATAAAAAACAAATGAAAAAAATTAAAATAAAACCAATTAGCATAATAAATCCAGAAAAATGTCCCAAGGTCTGAGAAGTCTTGCTACTCCTACCAATATGCAGACTACACAGGTTACTATCGCATACAAAATAGTCATTAACATGGCAACAAATATAATTAGTGAAGTTATTTTTAACCAATTTCTCTGTAAATACAAGAAATGTAATGGTGAAATCATAAACAAAATTTACCATATTTACAATATATATCAGCCAATGATATAGATGATAACAAACATTGCAAAATATAGGTATGCAATGTTGTGCACAAACAGACCTTGAGACCATGATCTCTCATCTGCTGAAAAGCACGGGCAACAGCTTCATTTGGAGGCTCCATAATGTCCAACTCTGTTCTGACACATGACTCATTGTAAGGACCAATGAGAAAATACCGATCTCCAAGTTCTTCTACTGTTACTGCAGCCTTTGTCCTGATTACCGTGTATATACCACCAACTACAAACATATCACAGATAACTACATTACAAAGTGCACAACTGCACATGGCACTATCAATAGCAAATGTAGGTACTCATCTGCTGAAGCAATCGCAGTCATTCGGCTCCAGAAAAATTGCCAGCATTAGAAGTCTGTGCCATCAGCATCTTATACTATATTAAACTCATTAAGGTGTCCATCAGTCATAGTCTGATTCATAGCAGCAGCAGCTGCAAGCAGGCCAGTTGTAGGCCTATGTCACATGCAGTCAGATGCCACTGTGGGCGGTCTGCAGTGCATTTGCTGCCTGTAGCAAATTTTGCGCTTTACAAATGATATTATTCCTATTATTATTATAAAGTTTGGCACTGGCAGCAGCAACTGCTGAAGTATCTCAAGTCACTGTCCAGGCATACTGTTTCCAGGTCCTGGACAGGATGTGCAATGTAAAGCAAGCTGATCTTGGGTGCACTGTAGGGTGGACTAAAAGAATCAAGTGCTGCTGTTACCATGTCTGGAGTTGGAAACGAAACCGGACAGGAAGGAAGGAGTGGGAACTGAAGACCAGCAGTAGTTACAGGTGGTGGCAAGAGACAGGGAGAAAGTGGAACGAGACTTGTGGTGAGGAGACTAATGCCAAGTGATAATTGAGGGGCATTTGAGGCATTATAATTGCACATAATAAGCCGAAGAGCTAGTCCATTCTAAGCAGTTGCTGCTGCCAGTGCCAAACTTTATAATAATAATAGGAATAATATCATTTCTAATCACATGTTGCACAATCTTATGTCTTCTCTGTCAAAAGCTTCAAAATGTTACAAAGAATGGCACACATCATAATAGACAAAACGCAAATAGAACATAGTACTAAGCACTAAACAAACACGTAAAGCCTGTTATACTCATAGCATGTAGATATCAGATTATCAATAGGCAATAACATGGCAAACAAAACGAGCCAACTAGCCTTTATTGGCCACTTCCCATGCAACTTCAAAGAACCACTGATTTCTCGCGGCAGCAGTTCGGCCTCCATCTAAAGTCAGTTCCAGAAAGTCCTGTTCGATGCCTTGCAAGTTTCGAGCAAATGATCCTCGACGTGTTCTCAACTGAGACATTGCACAGTTCTTTGCCTAGCACGTCAGCTGCGAAAACTGTGTTCGTCACGTCCGGATGGAATGGCCTTGAACCAAGGTCACGTAGCACGAACGACGAACAATTCTTCAAAAGCAGAACACTTCTGACATAAATCGTTACTCTAGGCGTACTGAATTTCACTTTCAGTGTGGTTTATTACTAAATTTCGCTTAAAGACAGTAAACAATGACGTATATTTCCACAATCGGACCATGGAACACAACTTGACATGTAAACACCTCAAGTCACAAAGAATATCTAACGAGCACCCTACAGTCATTTATGTAAAAGTAAGGTAGGCATAGTACGCATAGAAGACTACGTCTCAGTCTGCACTCCGCAGCGACTGCGAGGCATCGTTCAAACAGGACACTGAGCTCACGAAATTATGATAGCGTGCAGCAAGTGCGAGCTCGAACTTATGCAACATGCATATGTTCTGCGATAGACTGACTGCCGTCACGCTGGTAGGGGTGCAAAGTATTGCGAGTAGCTTGTCTGTGTCTGTCTGTCTGTCTGCTTGCATATGTCAGAAACCACATGTCCAAATTTTACTAAATTTTCTGTATATGTCACCTATGGCCGAGGCTCGATACTCCACTGACGGCAATGCAATTCGTTATATACTTCCGGTTTTATGGATGACGTCATGTTTTCACATAATGGAGCGAATAAGCCAGAATCAAAGATAACGCATACGTTTCGTCCAGTTCTGCAGGTGGCTGCACGAGGAGCGAAGTCTGCCGTGTCTGACTGCATCTTGTTTGTAGCTGTAACGCGGGCCATATCCGGCAGTGTTGGAGAGGCGGAACCTTCGGCTTCCGTCGATTGCAAATTAAATGGTTTCTGTTCCTGTTGCTTCCACCAACGGTCGGCTTCAGTCTTGTTATGCGGCGTTTGGAGCCCTTCTGATAGTACAAACCCGTACTTCATGTAGCCAGCGCAGCTTCGCTGTCTCTATGCTCCAAGAACATGAAACAGACTCGTAGCGTACTCCAAAAAAGTGATACCTCTCGTACAATATATTACATTGTACGAGAGGTATCACTTTTTTGGCCCACCCTGTATGTGCTCACGCACTCCTTCGAGCGTCAGCACCAGGTTTTACGTACCAATTATTACTGGATCGCATACAGCTGTGATGCAAATTTATTTTCGCGATAATTCGATAAATTCTATACCAATTTCGTCATTAGGCCTACGCAGTGCTTAAAGTAGTTTGAAGAAGCTGGGGGGCTCCCTGACACCTTTTTGCCCCTTTCCCTTATACCCTCCCTTAGTCTACCACACGAATCCCCCTGAGCTGGGTGGGCTGAGCTAAGAGCTGGGGGGCTGAGCCCCCTCGAGCCCCCCCCTAACTTTAAGCCCTGGGCCTACGTATAGATATTGGAACCATATGGACGTGTCTTGCGCGCATTTGTCGAGCCTACTTTGATTTGAACATATCTCCCCACACCTTGTTATGTTGTTACCTTATTTTGGCTACTGTAAGCTTGGATTTGTAACGACTCACAATTTTACATTTTTGATTGGCATCTCACATCATCTGCCAGCTGCTTATCTGTAGACTGCTGCTGATATTTCCATGCATTGCACTTCAATCCCGAACCCGAATCAACGATGAATCGCTGTATAAACTAATAGGCCTACTCAATTTGTACCCACGTTAACCACGCATAACCCAGTCACAACCAACGGCTTCATTACCCCCTCTGCCAAACGAATTCTCATTTGCTGTAAGCCTGTACCCGTGGAAAAACCATTTGTCATCAAAAATCCAACAGAGTGTGAAACGAAATCGTACGTATCTGTAACGTAACCTGCTATTTATTATGTTATTACAGATTAAGAAAACAGTTGTAACTTTTGAGTTGTAACTCTTTGTAGAATTACTTGGGTTATTGTTTATTAGCCTCGTCTAAACCAGCATTCCAGCAACAATGTCGAAGAACATTGTCGAATGCTACAAGTCGAACGATTCTTTTGACAAAGTCGAAACAAATTGAACATGTTCAATTTAATTGAACATGTTCAATTTGTTTCGACTTTGTCGAAAGGACGGTATTTTACGATAAACTCGTTCGACATTGTTGCCGTTTTTGGCAACAAAGTCGAATATTGCTGCCGCTGACAGACCCGCGCGACGCAGAGGCTCGTTCGTTCGTTCGTTTTTTGGGGGCAGGGGTCCAGCATACTTTGGACCTCAGCGCTCGAGACCTTTATATCAATCCAATGCGCCAGGCCAGGGAGAGGACGGGAATTGGTAGGTGTGTGCGGTATATGTGCGCGTTGTGAAGGGTGGAGAAATGAACAGTAGGCGTGAGCAGCTTATTTTAATTGTCAGGTATTTCTAAGTGCCCCCCACTAGGAGTGGCCTACTGTCTGGTTAAGCCTGGACTGGCACTTATTCAGTGCCAGCCCTGACCAGCACTTCTTCAGCGCCTGGCCACCTGACTGATACTTGTTCAGCGACGAGCCAGGGTACTTAGCCATATCTGTCTGCTTCGGCTCTCACGTCAGCGCGGCTGACAGCTTGACGCTGCTAATCAAGGCATCAGCAACGGCTACAGTTTATAGAGGACGCCGTCGAACCGTCTTATCTGCCCGGGATTAACTCCCTGTTCATCAAGTGCATAGGAATTATTGGAAATAATTCTTTGGTAGGCGGACGCGCCCCGGTTGAGACGCGAACCTCGGCCACTAAGCGCGTCACGCTCTACTGCACATGGCGGCCGAGTGCAATGACCACTCGGCCACATGGGCAGGTTGACACAGAGGCTCAGCGCATGCTAAATATTCCGTATAGCGTCATATGGTAATCAAACAATTTCTTTTTCTCGGTCTAGCTGCTGAATACAGATTTAGACGTTGGGCCTGATCAACAGTTGTCTGACGACCATCAGAAGTTTATGACACTCACCGGCGAACTTAGTTGACAGCGCCTGAGACGATTAGCCTTTTCAGTTGCCGACCAAAATTTTAATGTTTCACGTTACCTGACCACGCCCCTTTCATGGACAGTTTAGCATCCTCGGGCTAGCACTTGCTACGTTCACCCTGTCTACCAAATTTGAATTAAGTCTCCATCTCTACGCACTACGAAGATACGAAAGACGATGCAAAGTAGCGAAAATGGGGTGGTTTGGGGTAGTTAGGAGTAACTCAAGGTTACTGGATAGCGCCATTTGATACAGCGCATACGAGTTCCTATTAGTGTTTCATTTCTGGGATATAGCGAGATGTTGGTCGAAAATCGCCGATTTGAACCTACCCCACCTTTATTCGGGTGACTCCTTTTAACGTATGGCGTTGTTTGCATAAGCCTACGTTTGGCCGTTTTGGTACAGTGCCTGTTTGTGACAGACGGACAGACAAGCAGACACACATATGATATACCGCGCTAGTGTAGCGTCGCGCGGCAAAAACGGCATCATAGTTACACGTGGCATGAGAAATTCGAACAGAAAACACAAAATTGGAACATTTTGTGACCTGCAATGCTTCAGTTATGAGCCACACCGCTTACGTCTCTCGTAGCCTCGCACAGACGGGACGACGTTTACAAAAAGACGAATGTTAAACACACTCCCAAGGAAAGATAAATCATTGAGTCAGTCAATTAAAAGTCTGCATTGTGTTGCTCAGGTTGAACTAGAAACATCATGAAGAGAAAACAAGAACAAGCTGACATTGTCACCAGCATGCGGTGCTTTATTGCGGCGATGTTCACTGTTCTCATCTCTGCAGTGGTTGAAAGCGCCATTGTTCGCGGTCCGATCAACATAGTCGGCATTCACCACGAGAACGTCACGCTCCACTGCCGCAGCGACGAAGGACTGAAAGTGACATGGAAGTTCACGCCGATCGGCCAGTCCGGAGACGGCGTCGACATTTTCGGCCATCACGGCACTTCGTGGTCGAGCCGCGGAGATCATTCGCTGACGCTGGAGAGAGTGACGTTCGACAACGCCGGGAAGTACGAGTGCCGCTTGGTGGGCTCGTCGAGCGGCGGCATCGACGCGGCGATAGCTTACGTCGTCGTCGTCGCAGATCCTCCTCGATGTACGAACAACTTGGCCGGCCGCCTGGCGCACGGCGACCCGATAAGAATGGAGTGCTCGGTCACATTCATCGGGCAGCACAAGCTGACGCTGGAGTGGATCGCGCCGAACGGCACTGTGATACTCCGAAAAGACTACATGTCTGGCAACGTGACGCACGTCGCGCGGCACAGAGTGAACGTCGCTGTCCAGTCGTTCTCGCGTTACAACGCTTCAATGCCAGGCTTTATGTGCCGCGCCTCCTTCAGCAACTTGACTTCACAGTTCAAGGACCAGGCCAGCAATGCACCGGAGTTTCGACGAAACACCTGCATGGTGCGACTGCCGTCTTCTTTTAGTACAACTGACACGCCCACGTCTTCACGGCCACCACAGTCAGCGGGAACTATACCACTGACCATAGTGATCATATTCCTCGTCTTCTTACTCGCAGCAGCATTCGTAATATATTTCTATTTCAAAAAATTGCGAATTGAGCATCAGCAAAGCCCTAACCACAATGCCACTAGAGGCTTCGGTCACCAAGCACAACCGCCGAGAAACATACGATGTGAGAATAACAAAGGCCGCGGTGATGATAAGACGGACGATTCGTCAGAGGCAACTAATGGACCGGTTGCGACACAAGTTAGCGAGGCACTCAACTCAATCACGGTGCAAAGCGAGCCCGAACGGCAACCATTGCTCACATCGGCTGATATACACACGTCCGAAGCTGCAGCAGCCGAAACAACTGCCGCTCCATCGGTACCTGAGGGCGACAACCGTCCGATTTCAAATGGTCGATCAGAACCTGAAACTAACGTGACGTCCGTGCATGGAAACGCCAACGCCGATGTGCCGACGAGTGACATAAGCACACAGGAATCAACCGTTAACTCGCCAGATTCAACCAACTCGATCGATGTCGACAGCGATGCTGCAGGCCATAACGAAGAATTCATCGCTCTGCATGAGGATCCTCCGTCCTTAATAGCCCAAGCCAATGATGAGCGTGTCGCTGAAGATGAGGTTGACCAAAGCAACACATAAACCCACCGATGACAAGAACGAATCTGATAGGGTGTCGACATTCACAGAACGCACGAACCTAACATAATGCGTTAACGTGCACGATGTAGATTAAGATGGCTGCCTTGTAAGCTTTCCTGTGCATCATACTGGATATTATAACGCAGAAATGTACATAATACTAGACTTTTAGTTAGAATGAGTTCTTTTTCAGTCAGCTCCATGACGAATTTTGATGATGAATCACGGGCACAACAACTCTAGAGCAGGAGAGACATGTACCTCAAAATATTGACATGGATTGTTGTTCTAACCCCCGACTTTCTGACTACTGACCACAACCGTGTGGCAAGTTTTTCGTGACTAGCATCACTGATGATAGACCGCTAATCTAAAGCCCCGTCTACACCAGCAACAATGTCGAAGCAACGTTCGACTTTGTTGCCAAAAACGGCAACAATGTCGAACGAGTTGTGCGTTGAGATTGCGTCCTTTCGACAAAGTCGAACGTTGCTTCGACATTGTTGCTAGTGTGGACCGGGCTTATAACACTGCCGCTCAAGTTTATAACACTGTATGTTACTTGTTCATGAGCAGTGGCGTCGCCAGGATTTAATGCCAGGAGGGGCACAAAAGTTACTAGGTGTTTACACTAGGCGACTGTCGACATACAGTCGCTGTCAGACTTTTTACAGGTTAGAGTTCACTGAAAATAATAAAATGTTGTAAATCGAAAGGTGGCACGTGCCCCAGTGTCCCATAGCTGGTGACGTCAATGTTCATGAGCCGTATTTCCGGTGTAAATGGACTAACACTGTTCTATATAGTTGGTATCTGTATGCTAAAAAACTGCGAATATGTATGACGAAAAGTCACTCTGTATAACAGCGCAGGAAAGCTAAGGAAACACACGACGTGACTTAATGATGCATCAATTTATTTCAATTATGCTCAGTTTGTCTAGTAGTTATATTATTGTGTTTAATGTGATAGGGTAGTCGTAGAAGGTTTATTGTCAGTGCTGTGCTTTCAGCTAGGATATTTTCGTTCCACTGTTTCTTATTGCGTTTTTATTGTCCACTGTGATAGAACAAATAAACATAATGATGATGATGATGATGATGATGATGATGAAATAGTTTGTGCTAAGTTACACTGCAGATTCCATTGGCATCAACAATAACAATGGGGGACATTCCTTGTAAGCTCTGACAGGGAAGCACAGACGCCAAACATTTCTGATACACCGCTACACTGATACACGTGCCATTCTATATAGCGCTTCGTGACTGTTTAGGCCGTAAGAACGCACTATATAAGTACCTCATACTTTTGCTTTTTTACTTTACTTTACCGCTGAAGTCCTTTGTTGCGTAATGTCACTATAGGTTTGTCGTATAAGACGGTAAGACCTACATGTATTTTAAAAGTCTAGCAATATCTGCATTCTGCACTTTATAAATCGCATGCAAATTAAGTAAATTATATATACACGGACGAAAACATAACCTCCCATCACCTTCGGTGGGGGAGGTAAATAGATGGTTGTATTGTGTGGAATGTCTACAATGTAGTATTCAGCTCAAAGCGCTCGGCTATCTGTGCACAAGCTGTTTAATTCCTGCATTCGACGAGGCCTAATGTCACTTGACTCAATAGTCGATAGTGATTGGCTGCCTGCGACTGAGTGATGTCAGCGTTATCTGCCGTTTTGTCAACCCGCGTCGGACGTCGCAGAAAATTTGGGGAGGTTTCTTGTACGGAATGTACAGTCCAGGGGAATGACTTTGAATTTATTCCAACGGTTAAAATGGAAATATCCCGTAAAGGGTTAATTTAATAGTGAATTTCCGGCGATCTGTAATCATTGCGGAGTTATGGCGGCCGGAAGTCGCAAGACGTTAAAACATTTTGAGAAATTTGTGCGTTTTTTGGAAAAACGACCCCTTAGGGGAAATTTTTCAAAATTGTTTCGAAACTTTTCATCACGATACCGATCGACATCGCTTGGCTCTCCAGCTGCTGTCGCTACGGCGCAGATTGTGCCGAAAATCCGCCAGAGCCAGCCCCCGACAATGTACTCAGAGTGCTCCAGATTTCATCCAAATTGGTTCATTTTCGGCCGAGTTATAGCCGAACGCGTGAACACCGCCAAAACGCGCCGTAAAGTGAGTCAAATATTCAACTGAAGCTTAGCTTCGAGCCGAGCGCCTCTGAAGTTACGACCATATGGCGCTATACAAATGTGTATATTATTATTATTATTATTATTATAATAAATGACGAAACCTAACTACCGATGAACGAAAACCAAACTGAACTATAGATACTGACCATCAGGAAAGACAGTAGGCAATCACGTGTTATCAGAAGTCGATATAGCCTTAATTTTACTGTAAAATTGATATATGTAGAAATAAAATTGCCTCAGCTTCTAGGAGGCTTCGTCCCCAGACCACACCCTGCTCTCACCCTGCCCAGTTGTACCTTGTACCCTCAAATTTTACAGTATACCGTTGTTGCGCGTATTCGAGCAACATCACACCACGAATGAGTATCCAGATATGTGCCGAGAAAGCCATCTAGAAAACATTGAAATTAGTCAAAACATATTAAATCAGTGCAGCTTGGAAGAGTAAAGCATACTGTCATTTTTAGTATTTAAGTAATTATTAACCACTCAATATGATCATGTACATAATGCATTACGATTTCTTTCGACAACTACGTACTATGCAGACACGCTCAATTTGAGTATCAGTTTCTTGTTTTCGACATCATAAACTTTCGTGTTATACTTCTTTTCAAATCACGTCGAGTAGAGAGAGGCTATAGTACTACTATCCGTTTCATCACACAGCGACTTAGGCCTATGTCCGGTTGCGTTGTTTGCCTGGATGCAGCTACTGAGACTGACTTTGAAGCTGCGACGACGTCATGCTCCTGAAAACAATCATCACCGAACGACGATTGTTAACGATTTTTAAAATATTTATTTTTATTTGTGGGAAAAGCGCGATTTTTAACGATTTGTACTTCGTTTCTAACGTTCCTCAGTTACCTGTTTCGCATATCCTTCTCAACATAGACTCTTCCTCCCTTAGGACTGCCTCAACGGACTATTACCATACAATGGACCGGCAGTTTGAAACAGTTTGCTAGTACCACTGCGAGACAGTAACGTGTCTCAACACACATTCAAGCAGCGACTGAAAAAGTACCTATTTGCGGCATGAACACAGTCCGGCGTTTTTGCGAGTCTGGCGCCGTTATACAAGACTTTTAACTTACTTACTTACTTACTTACTTACTTACTTACTTACTTACTTACCGGGATCCTTTATTCTGATCGAGTCAGTTTTTGTTTTCAGTTCTTTTCCTTTTTGGTTAGGTGCGCTAGATTAAGCGGGCTATAGCTGTAAGCATTTTGAGCGCAAGTAAAAGCAGCATATCGTATTTTATCGTATCGTAACACTATTCTTTACATGCCATTCGAAGACGCTCGTCCAAAGACTATACATAAATGCGTTTGTTTCAGGCGTCTTGTGGCCTTTGATTAGTCTTTTTACGGCGATTCCGTTCGCAACCGACCCGGCGTTTAATCGACTAAAGTAATTGCCCTACTGGCTCGGGTTATTTAAACGAACTGAATCAGCGAGAAAAACAGGCGAATAAAATGGTCACACGCGATACACTAGAAACGAGTGGAGCAATGTGCTTCCTGCACGACATGTACGATTATCGCCGAACTGTTCTAACACTCGAATTTCCTATATACCTGCCATGTCAGTGTTTATTTCAGGCATCATTATAGGGGAATTTTACCTTCCTAATATTTCCTCGATCCAAAAAATCTGGGGAATGCAACTCAGATAAGTTAACTACACGGCATGATAAAACACACGTGCCGTTGATTGCAAGTCTTTGCGGTAGTTCTACAGTTGTTTCTCAATTATTCTCCAAAACTCAGTAGAATACTATCACTAGAGGCCATATTAGGTCGTCAGAAGGCCCCAAACCGTCATCGGCCAGGGCTTCGCCCCAAATCATGCTCCTCAAATCCTCTAGTCAAATGGGGAGGGGATACTCTTCCCATATATCTCTGTCAAAAATACCTTCCTGATTTTTAAAAATCTCCAAAGTCAAGATAACGTAGATAAGTATAATAAACAGTGCTGTATCTTCTTTTACAAGCCGGTCAATGCATTTGCTTTCCTTTTTCTTTATGAGCCTTATTTCTGCTTGTTGATGACATACAGGCGCAAAGTTGCAGGAAAATACCCGTCCAATAGCAGAAACTGTTCGTCTTCTGGGGAGTTCGTCCCACAACCCTTATCTTCGGAGACTTCGTCTACTGACTTTGCTGAAAATGTTCATCCCCGGGCTTTTTGACCTAGCATCGCTTCTAATGATTAGCCCTAACACAGTTCTCTTTCTTTTACAGTGTAATATGGAATAAACAGCCATGTTATTAGCATCACAACGTTTAGTCTGTCTCATGCATCGCTTTGCAACATGACTTCGTTTGTAAGCGAGTGCTTAACGTCACGTAAAGCACTCGCTATCACGTCCTAGATGGAGTCCCGTCAAAACGATAGAGTTGTGACTGACGTGTCCCAAACAGCATCTCGATCGGTTCACTTGATTGACAATAGCTCATCAGAAGATGAGATAGCGAACGTCAACGTTTTACGACGACATCGTACAAGTAGAGGCCAGAGCCTACGCCCATTAAACTGAGTTCCTAATTTCTACTGTAACTAAGCGTCAATGGTAATCTATGTAGTGCAACCAATCATCTATGCGCCTCGCATATCATCAAGTAAGTAAGTAAGTAAACAGTCATTTCAACACACACAGTTAACGCAAACGTCACATAGGCGCGCGTGGTGAAAAAGTCCAGAGTCCTACATGAACGAAAATAAAACTGTCTTCAACTGCCGCTTGAAGACGCCGAGAGACAAGTCCGGGTGTCGAAGTGCCGTCGGTAGAGAGTTCCAAGATGCTGGGCCAGACGAGTAGAAGGCGCGCGGACCCAGTGTTGATGTAGATGTTCTG
>Ga0209780_1002218_pt1 | contig 13631 bp, 17 predicted proteins | sample WorMetexBAHAMAS2_FD_187384 | JGI IMG/M metagenome (GOLD analysis project Ga0209780, IMG submission 187384) | Marine gutless worms symbiont microbial communities from Max Planck institute for Marine Microbiology, Germany - Inanidrilus exumae... | ecosystem: Host-associated > Annelida > Digestive... | reverse complement strand
GCTACCTTATTTCGCTACGCCCAATCAGCTAGGTCCAGCTCGTATATAAACTGTTGTTTATAAAACATTTATTCATTAACTTAATGGCATTGGGTTGCAAACCCCGTCCGGCAATGAGTTTAGCCGACTTAGGCCTTAAGAGTCCTGAGCTTTAGCTCATGGCGGAAGGTGGCGGGAACGAGACTGCGTAACACCAGTAACTAATGCCTTGCTGGACGGGGTTTGCAACCCCGTCCGAGACGTTTTTTTCTGTCCTGTACGCTTTGAAACGTGACGGACGGGGTTGCAAACCCCGTCCGGCAATGAGTTGGAAACCCAGTCCAGCCAAGGGTTTCTTCGGCAAAGCACATAAAATTGTCAACAATAAATTGGAGTAGCATCGTAATTTTTTATGATTTTATAGATTTGTGTTAAACATCCAGTTAATGCCCAATGCCATAACTAAAGAAAAATAAACCAGTATAGTTATAAGTCATCAGTTATCAATTAGCAAAATATTTCCGTTTTTTCACTCGACGCTGGCGCGTGGGAACGATAAAAAAAGGAGATTGGTGCGTGGGACGCACCCTACTCATTGCTGGACATGATTTTATATTTTCTTGGTGACTAATTCGACGACTTTATAAACGTGTGTTCCAACTTGATTAGGCCATCTTGCACTCGGATTATTCTCCAATTGTTTTGCATTTTGCAACGCTTGTTTAACATAAGGTTTAAAATGATCAGTATCCAGCTTGGCTTTATTATAACCACTGTTATAAACCTTTTTTAATTCATCATTCAATTGTTCTGTGATTTTTTTGCAAGAGGCTGTTGTTATGGTAGGCAAAATATAATGGCAAAGCAACCATGTTTCAAAACAAGGATTACTGATAGCCAATTTAAAGCCACTTGCTTTAGCTTCTTGAGTCACTGAACTCAGTTTTTTGTCCTGCCATCTATCAACATCAATCATCAACCATAGTTCATCATTAGCTTCTAACTCATGTTCTTGGCGAAAATGTTTTAATCTTTCTAAAACATACTCCGGCGAAGATTTATTATCTTCACCGGTTGGAATCACTTTCACTTGTACACGCCTATTATGAAACTGGGCAAAATACTGTTTTTCAGTGATTCTACCTTCAGTCGCAATAATTAATAAGCGTGTATCTCTCAGAGATTTTAAACTGCGCTCAATCGGGCGTTTTTTTCTCTGTGTCAGTGCCATATTAATATTATTCCTTAGTAAACCAGCCTAATTGATCAATATCACCAATAAAAGGAATTCCACCAAATCGCCCTTGAAGATAACCCTTTTGAATATTTAAGTCTGGACTCATTTTCAGATTAACCAATGAATAAAGATGTGAGGCACCGTGTTCATCTTTTTCTAAAAACCATATTTCATCTTGACGCAATACCTTTAAATCCAATAAATGGGTATCATGCGTGGTAAAAATTAACTGAGAACGATGTTTATTGGCAGCACCTTTTAGATAAACTTCTAAAAAAAGTTTGGGTAATAACGCATGTAAACTACGATCCAGTTCATCAATAATATACACTTTTTCGCTAGAAAGCAGATCAACTAATATGGGCAAAAGATGGGTGAGTCGTTGCGTACCAGCCGATTCTTTAGAAAAGTCAAAATAAACAACGCTTCCATCCTGTCCAGAATGTAGCGTTTCTAAACGGATGAGTACCGGTTCACCCGATTCGTTAGCACATAAGGTATAAGAAGTACCTTCACCGAACATAATAATCGTATTGCCGGAACGAATGTCATTCTCTATTTCTAGTCGTAGTTGTTCAGATAGCCCCGGAAAATGTTTATCGTAGTCAAAATCTTCTTCAACCGTTCTAATATCATGTATGCCCGTATCAGCCTGTTTCATAAAATAACTTAAAAAAGTAATAAAGGGTTTTTCTTTATTGGCTCTGATTTCCAAGGGCAAATAACGTGGAGTCGTCGGAACAACTTGTAAAATATTTTCAAACCATTCATAGAGCGGCTTTAATTTTTCTACATTCCGCTCCAAAGCTTCGGTTAAAAAGAGTTGATTAGGGCGTGTGCCTTGGGCAACAAATTCAAGAAACTGTCTTTGTTGAGAATTTTTACGCGCTAATGAGCCGCCTAATTCAATTACCACTTTGCCCGTTTCTGAAGTGATTCGCTCAAAGTAACGCACTTCTTTTATTTTCGGAGTGACAAATAACCATTCTTCAAGTACTCGTTGATGATTGATGATAAAACCGTAATGATAGCGAATATTTTGATAAAAAATCAGAAATTCAAAACGGCTGGGTTGATGTTTCAATTTTTTGTCAAGACGAAATGGCGTAACTGGAATGGGTTTAGTACCTTGGACTCCATTAACAATAAGCTGTTTGGCAAAACCGATGGCTTCAACTAATTTGGTTTTCCCATGCGCGTTAGCACCGTATAAAGCACTAGTGCGTAGCAAATCTGTTTCAGGTGTTAATTGGATTAAATGATTTTTATGTTGTTCAAGCTCTGCACTGGCTACCATAGAAAATAAGGTTTCTTCGGCAAAGCACATAAAATTGTCAACAATAAATTGGAGTAGCATCGTATTTTTTTATGATTTTATAGATTTGTGTTAAACATCCAGTTAATGCCCAATGCCATAACTAAAGAAAAATAAACCAGTATAGTTATAAGTCATCAGTTATCAATTAGCAAAATATTTCCGTTTTTTCACTCTACGCTGGCGCGTGGGAACGATAAAAAAAGGAGATTGGTGCGTGGGACGCACCCTGCTCGCAACTAAAGAAATCCGATTTTTTCAAAAAATAGGATTTCTAGCAAGAGTAGGGTGCGTCCTACGCACCGGTTATCAGGTTCCAAGGAGATTGGTGCGTGGGACGCACCCTACTCTTGCTGGCTACCATAGAAAATAAGGTTTCTTTGGCAAAGCACATAAAATTGTCAACAATAAATTGGAGCAGCATCGTAATTTTTTCCAGAATATCTGCTTGAACACGGTAATGTCACCTATTTATACGGACAATGCCATTAAGTATCGATCTCTTGTAGGGTGGGTTTTGCTGCGCGAAACCCACCAACCATGGCAGGATAATGGTTGCGAACTAGCTAAAAATCACCTATCATTAAAGGAAATTTAACTTATTTTTGCCGGTGGAGCTTAAAAATCGTTGAATTCATTTCTTTGGCATCCCCAACATTTCGGTGCAAAATGTCTTGTAGCTTCTCATCGTAACTGACGTACTCAACTTTTCCCTTATGCACCCAGGCAAAGGCTTCAAATTTTTTCTTTCCATAATCAAAGCTCAGTTTATAACTATACTCTTTAGTTTTCTCAAAATATAATAGTTGAAGTTGCATATCTATTGCCCAATTCTTAATTTTTTCGGTTTATCATAATGGCAAGGGTGTTTGTCTTCATGCATCCATTTTCTCAATCGGAACGAAAGGGCAGATAACAGCACCGCTGCTCCGAAAGCGATAGCAACAAACATTAAAAAGAAAGTAGACATTGATTGAGTTTTAACGATTTCATCTATCATCCCAAACAATAAACCACCGATATAATTGCCTACCGCCATCGCTAAAAACCATGCCCCAAACATAACGCCCATTAAATGTTTCGGAGAAAGCTTATTGACATAAGATAATCCCACTGGCGACAAACACAATTCCCCCAAAGTATGTAACAAATAAGCTAAAATCAGCCACATCATACTAATAGAAGCCGATTCCGCCCCCTTGGGAATATTCGCCGCGCCAATGACTAACACTAAAAAACCTAAACCTAATAAAAATAAGCCCAATGCAAATTTAATAGGACCACTAGGCTCCTTATTACCCAATTTAATCCATAATATAGAGAACAAGGGGGCTAAGGTGAATATAAAAAAGGCGTTAACTGTCTGAAACCAAGAAGCGGGCACTTCAAAATCTAGCCATTCTAAATATCTATCTGTGTAATTCAAAGCAAAAATATTCATAGATGAACCCGCCTGTTCAAAGGCTAACCAAAACACCATCGAAAAAAAGGCAAGTACAAAAAGGACATATAAACGTTCTCTATCGACTTGCGTTAATATGGTTGAGCTTCTACCACCTTATCCACTTTAACCGGTTTTAAGCCAACTTCTCCTAACATATATTGAAGAGAATAAAATAATACCAGCCCAAAACTCATTCCAATACAAGCTGCTCCGAAACCATAATGCCAACCAATTTTTTCGCCTAAATAGCCGCAGATTAATATGCCAAAAAACGCGCCAATGTTAATTCCCATATAAAAGATAGTATAGCCTGAATCTTTTAAGGGGCTGCCTTTGGGGTAAAGTTGCCCCACCATTGAGGAAATATTGGGCTTAAAAAAACCGTTGCCTATCACTAATAAAATAAGTCCCAAATAAAAAGTAGGCATGGATTCAATAGCCAAAGCGCCATGCCCCAGTGCCATTAAGGCTGCGCCCGTCATCACGGCATAACGAAATCCTAAAAATTTATCGGCTAAATAGCCACCGATAAGCGGAGTCACATAGACAAAGCCGGTATATAATCCATAGAGATGCCCAGCTTGTGCCGAAGTCCAGCCTAAGCCGCCTTTTCCGACTTCGGAGACTAAATATAAAACGAGTAAGGCTCGCATACCATAGTAGCTAAATCGTTCCCACATTTCTGTGAAAAAGAGTAAGTATAAGGCTTTGGGATGTTTTTGAGTTGACATTGTTGCTTGGTTCATTTTTTAAATCTAATATAAGGAGACCAATACCCAGCATGAATAAAATTGATAGAATTTGTTGAAAAAAAAGCTTGATAGTTGTGAAAACGCAATGCTAAAATATGCGTATGATGTGTCAGGCTCTACCATGTTTTTGTGGGGCAATATGATAACTTATAACTGATAAGTTGTTGCATTGCATAACAAAAATTATCAAAGCAATCAATAAAATTGATATAATTTGTTGAAAAAAAAGCTTGATAGTTGTGAAAATGCAATGCTAGTTTAGGAATTTCAAGTGTCAGCCAGCCTAAAGCCTGGGTCAAATGTAGCCAGCCCAGCGAAACCCACCATTTCTCAACTTTGGAGATTTTTATGAGCCCAGAAGAAGCTAAAGAAATATTAGAGCGGTTAAAAAAATATACTGAAGAGACGACTTCTAGCAAAGAGAAAGCCCTTCAAGCTTTGATTGATGCTGGTCTTGTGAAAGCAGATGGTCAACCAACCGATTTATATAAATAAAACCTAAATGTATAAACATTATCCGTCTTTAGTTTTTGGGTTCCATGCTTGTGAAAGAGAAGTCGGGGAGATTCTTCTTTCTGGAGAAGGAGGCTTCAAAGCCTCAAAAAATGATTATGACTGGCTTGGTAATGGTATGTACTTTTGGGAAAATAGCCCTAATCGAGCTGAAAAGTATGGTGAAGAGCTTAAGAATAAACGTAAAAAATTAAAAGAGCCTTTTGTTGTTGGTGCAGTTATACATCTTGGGTACTGTTTTGATCTACTTGATTATCATTCACTGCAAGTTCTTCAAACTTATTACTATTCTCTAGAAAAGACATACCTGAAAGCCGGTTTGGAAATGCAGATAAACAACAATATAGGAACAGATAAGCTTTTGAGAAGACTTGATTGTGCTGTGTTTGAATATATGCACAGCGAAATAAAAAAAGACGGAGTCAAACCTTTTGATTCTATAAGAGCGGCTTTCTGGGAAGGCAAAGAACTTTATCCGAGTGCAGGGTTTAAAGAAAAGAATCATATACAAATTTGTATCCGAAATCCAAATTGTGTCAAGGGTTATTTTCGACCTCTCGAAATGGATACCAGTCACCCAAGGGTATAATAATTGTAGGGTGGGTAGAGCTATGCTGCACCCGCCATTCACTCCAAATACTCTCCATTCATATTTTCATTGATTTCTTCACCACACCAATTTTTGCTGGACGGGTTCAGAGGAAAAAGTTTTTGCGGAGCGAAGAGGAGCAAAAACTTTTTCCTCTGAAGTTCTCTCCTCACGTCAATGCCATTAAGTTAAGACCATGTAGGGTGGATTAAGCGATAGCGTATCCACATTAATTTATATATTAATCAGGTGGATACGCTCCGCTTAATCCACCCTACATCTATGGATTTTGGCTTAACTTAATGGCATTGCTCTTCACGTCGAGATCCCCGTCCAAGACGTTTTTTTCTGTCCTGTACGCTTTGAAACGTGACGGACGGGGTTGCAAACCCCGTCCGGCAATTAAAGCGTATCCACATGATTATTTGGATAATTTTGGTGGATACGCTACCGCTTAATCCACCCTACATGAGCTTTAATGAAACAAGAAGGTAAAGCGTAAAAAATTAAACTTTTGTCCTCACTTACTTAAAAAACACCAAAGGCTCATTTGCTTCAGTGTTTTTTTGTCTTGATTTAGCTATTTGACATGTCCCTAGTGCTGGAGGGCGGAACGATACTCAACTGATAGCTGGTGAAGTTTTCCCTCGAATAGCGGCTTGAAATGCCAGCACCGCATCATATTGATCAGGATAGTCAATATAATACAGTAATTGATCTAAATCCAAATCGGGTAAAAATTCACTGCGGCCCACTTCTTGATATTCGCCCTGCTTTAAGTGGAAAATATGCAATTTCTTAGCTTTCCAAAACCAAACTTCAGGAATCGCTTGCTGTTTGTAGGCTTCCAGTTTATTGATCGAGCCACTGGTAATCACTACTTCAATCACGATGTCTGGCACTTTTTTATTTGTGCCAATGCAGTAAGACTCGTCGGGTTCGCAGGAAGAATACCCAGCCTTTTTTAGGGTAAAACCACCACGCCCGTAGAACCGAATCCCCTTTTCTCTCAGATAGGCTTCTAACAAATAACCGACTGTTGTCTTGACGTTTTCATGCTCATCGCTGATTGGTGCCATAATTTCCAGTAATCCTCCCAAATAAGTGAATCTTAAAGAGGGAACGTCATCAAAATAGGCTTCAATTTTGTTAAAACGTTCCCAACTAATACCGTCTAATGTCACGATACGCTCAACTGAGGTGCTTGATTTTTCCAAGGTTTGTAAATGGCTCATAATGTACCTCTACTTTGGTGTTCATCTATATTCAAAACGGTCAAATTTTCGGATTTGTTTTCAGGGGCAATATTAGCGTTCCCATTAAAGGGATAATACGCCACTAGCCCATCATCCAAGGAACGGGTTGTGCTGGCGGGGGTGTCCACAGCAATAACAAACATCGCAACACTAAACAGCATGGCAATAAATTTCTTCATTTTTGGTTCTCCTATAGTTAAGTTGTCTGAATCAGAATTTACAGAAACGAAGTAACGAAGTAATTTTATAATTTTCAGAATGAGCAATTGAGATTATCAAACTATTCTGTGAATTCTAAAATTACTTCGTTACTTCGTTTCTGCAAATTCTGATTCATACAAGAAAATTTTACTATATTTCATCATTGTACTTATTTTTATAATAACGCTTTTTTGGGAAAATAAATCAAAATCAAGCGAGATCAGTTGTTTCGGGAATGGAGCGGAGCGGAGCGGAGCGGAGCGGAGCGGATTTCCCGAAACTCAGTCGATGGTTTAGCTTCGCTGACTTCGTATCGGGAAATCCGCTTTCGCTCCATTCCCGAAACAACGAGGGTGGGCAAAGTGTTTTTTTTGCCCACCACCCCGACAGGTGGGCAACAAAAACACGTTGCCCACCCTACAATATTTCTTAACTTAATGGCATTTAAGCTGGGCATACCAACCATTTTTTTCGAGTTGTTTGATTCGGGTTTTATGGTATTGAGCCAGAGCTTCAGCCAAGGAAAACTCTTTTATCAATCGTGGTTTTTTGCCGGATAAATTAGCCCGAGTCTTTTTATAAATTTTCGCACCTGAAAAAGATTGTTCCAGTTGAACAAAGTATTCTGGGAGCTTATGGGTGTAATTAAACAATATGAATGAGGCTGCTTGGTCGAAAATTTTTCGGTTTATATCCATTATATCTACCAAAACATAAAAATCTTTGCGGCGAATATTAGTTCGTTTGCCATTAATGGGCAAATGGGTTTCATATCCCAAAGTATTTTGATAAATCGCCGTAGTGGCGATGTCATAAAGCGGTGACATTCTGACAGTTTTTCCCTCGGTGCCCACCGAGAGATTTTTCGTGTGCATATCTTCATGTACGATAAGCATTGAGTAAAAATAATATTTAAGAAGAATCAAACGCTGCTTGGGTAAGATCAAATATTTTTTAATTCGTTTAAACATCTTCTCTGAAGTGCTTTGATACTTAGTTTCACTATCAAGCCCCATCAATGTGGCAAATTCATGGTAGGAAAATTTATAGCCTTTGTATCTATCAAAACGCTTAACGACATAATGATATTCAATGTCTCCCTGACGCTTGACTATCCCATTACTTGGAACATCAAAACCAAGCTCATTTTTGGCGAAAGTCATAAATAGGTGTTCATTGATAGCTAAATGAGGAAAATAATAATCGCTGTGTGGATCTGCTTTTTGGAGACTATAAGGTTTCATAAAATAATACGCCACTTCACCCTCTTTAGGTTGTCGAATGGTTTCACCGTTCAAAACGATTGAGAGTTTATGTTGAAAACCTGATAATCCGGACGGAGTAAAGCTTTTAATCGCCTTGTCCAAGGCTTTAGCCTCTGGAAATAAGCTATTGTCATCAATGCGAATTTCTAGCTTGAAAATGTTTGGAAAGGAATTTTTGCCAAGCATCTGATTTTTTATATCGGAATAATGAATGCTACGAAAATCATTTTTAGGCGCTAGCGCAGTTTTGGAAAATTGTAAGTCGCCATAGAGGTGCTGTAAAAATGGCAACAAGTCAAAATCATTGGCAGAGTCGGCTTGTTTTTCCAATATTTGTCGATCCTGCCCCTCTGGAATTAATTGTTCAAACACGTTGAACAGTTTTTCGCTATGAAGGATTTCTTCAGTTAATGCCATTTTGGGGGAGATAGGCGATGCTTGCGCCTGGCAAAGGTAGTTGCTGTCGTAGGCAAAACTATGTTGTCCCTTCTCAAAATTGAGATAGGCAACCAGTTGATTTTTTTTATAAACGAATAGAAAATTATCAAAATAAATTTTTGGATTCATAAGCTTATATCGCCCTTGCATAAAATCGGCGATCCGTCCCGCTTTTTTGAAATCGCGTAGAGACTGTTGCACTGTTGTTTGATTGAGATTCAAGGCGGTGGCAATTTCGACGGCGCTTGTCTCTTGTTGATCATTTTCAAGGAAAAATTTTAGTATTTTTAATTTGATTTGATTCATAAGTTGCCGTATCGCATACTAAACACGGTGAAATTTAGTTGATTAGCCTAATGTGATGAAAATAGATAAAATTTGGTACACCAACCACCCCATCAGCTTTGCCTTAATCCCCTTATCTTGGGTGTTTTGTGCAATCGTCGCACTACGCAGGATTGCCTACAAATTTCGCAAAAGCTATCATCCACCCATACCAATACCAATCATTATTGTTGGTAATATCACAGTAGGAGGAACTGGCAAAACCCCTTTAGTAGTTTTTATAGTAAATTACCTAAAAAAACAAGGCTTTAAACCCGCTATTGTTAGTCGAGGCTATGGTGGACGCGCCCAAAGCCAGCCACAATCCGTCTATCCTGACAGCGATCCACAGCTTGTCGGTGATGAGCCAATTCTATTGGCGCGACAAACTGGATGTCCCATTGTCGTAGCGCCGAAGCGCTCACTAGCGGTACAAAGGCTTTTGAAAAATGAGGATTGCAATATCATTATCAGTGATGACGGCTTACAACACTATGCTTTGCACCGTGATATAGAAATTGCGGTTATTGATGGGATTCGCCGCTGTGGCAATCAGCGTTGTTTACCCGCCGGACCATTGCGCGAACCAGTGAAACGTCTTGAAAAAATAGATTTTATTGTTATTAAAAACGGCGGCTTGCAGGATGAATTTGCTATGCAATATGACAGCAAAAGCCTGCGGCGCGTTGTCGATGACGGAATTTCGCAGTCTTTATCAAGTTTGCGGAGTAATACTGTACATGCAGTCGCAGGAATAGGTCATCCGGCACTATTTTTTAATACTTTGCGTGATTATGGTTTAATATTATATTGTCATGAATTTCCGGATCATCATCGTTATAAACAAAGCGATATTCACTTTAATGATGACTTAGCCGTGATTATGACCGAAAAAGATGCAGTCAAATGTCGGCAAATTGCCAGCCCTCAACATTGGTATTTGCCTATAGAAGCTCGCTTGCCTAGTGCCTTTGGTGAACGATTACTTAAAGAATTAGAATATTTCAGAAAATAGGAGTCCAAACTTTAGTTTGGACGTCCAAACTAAAGTTTGGACTCCTACAAGAGGATCAACAAAATGGACAAAAAGTTGCTTGAGATTTTAGTCTGCCCAGTCACTCACAAACCCCTTATTTACGATAAAAATAATCAGGAATTACTGTGCAAAAGTTCGCGACTGGCTTACCCTATTCAGGATGACATACCAGTCATGTTAGCCGACAAGGCACGCCATTTAAGTTTGGAAGAAGTAGAAAAATTAAAATAGCTATGATGAAAATATTATTTGTTTGCATGGGCAATATTTGCCGTTCTCCCACTGCTGAAGGCGTATTCAGCCATTTAGTGACACAAGCGGGATTACAGATTAGCGTTGACTCGGCTGGCACGCATGATTATCACGTCGGTGAGCCGCCTGATTTACGTTCACAAAGGGCGGCACTTAAACGTGGGATTGATTTAAGCGGCTTACGCGCTCGCCAGGTGACTCAGGCAGATTTCACAAAATTTGACTATATTTTAGCCATGGATAGACATAATTATCAACTTTTACAATCTTTATGTCCTCCAGAACAACGGCATAAGCTGCATTTATTTCTGGATTTTGCGCCCGAATTAAATAGACGCGATGTCCCTGATCCTTATTATGAAGGGGGCTTTGAATATGTACTCGATTTAGTCGAAGCCGCAAGCCGGGGCTTATTAAATGCACTCAACGAGAACGATAAGTAATACGCCCTTTTGTTAAATCATAGGGAGTTAACTGCACGGTGACTTTATCACCCGTTAAAATGCGGATGTAATGTTTACGCATCCGCCCCGAAATATGGGCTGTGACGATATGATCATTTTCTAATTTTACACGAAACATTGTATTAGGTAGCGTTTCGACAACTCTACCTTCCATTTCGATACTATCTTCTTTTGACATGTTTTTAAATTGAGTTAAAGTTGATTGTGGGCTTATTATGCACGACTTTTTTTAAAGTGCAAGACAAGGATTTCCCATGAAACCTTTATGCGTAGATTTAGACGGTACCCTAATTGCCACTGATACCCTATGGGAAAGTGTGTTGTTATTGTTAAGACATAATTTTTTAATGGTATTTTTGCTGCCTTTATGGCTAATAAAGGGCAAGGCTTATTTTAAACATCAAATTGCTCAACAAGTCACGTTAGACGTAACCACCCTACCTTATCGTGAAAATGTTTTGGTATTTTTACAGCGTGAAAAGGATGCAGGGCGGCACTTGGTACTCGCAACGGCGGCTCATTATTCAATTGCACAAGCCGTTGCTGAGCATTTGAAATTGTTTGAGCATACCATAGCGACTGATGCACATATTAACATGAAAGGTGTCATTAAACGTGATGCCTTGAAGCAGCGTTTTGGTATTTATGATTATATTGGGGATTCTCCTGTCGATTTACCCATTTTGCAAGCCGCCGATAGAGCTTTTTTTGTGGGTACGCCTAGTGCCAGCTTGCGAGAACAATGCGATAGAATCTTTACCATCCCTAAAACGAGTTGGCTAACTTGGTTGAAAGTGCTGCGCCCACATCAGTGGGTTAAAAATATTCTGATTTTTTTACCACTGCTATTGGCTCATGAATTCCTCAATTTGGACAAATTAGGAGATGCCTTATTAGCCTTTATCGTTTTTAGCTTCACCGCTTCTGCGGGCTATATTTTAAATGATTTACTAGACTTAGAAGCTGATCGCGCTCATCCAACTAAAAAAAATCGTCCATTTGCAGCCGGGCTTGTACCCATACAATATGGATTACCTGTATTTATAATTTTGGTATGCTTAAGTTTTCTCATATCGTTATGGTGGCTATCCTTGTTATTTACCGGCATGGTTGCTTTATATCTACTGTCCACCATAGCTTATTCATTTTACTTTAAATATAAATTAATCGTAGATGTTTTCCTCTTAGCTGGCTTATACACTCTTAGAATATTGGCGGGCGGTGTCGCTGTCTCTATCCCTCCCTCTTCATGGTTGCTCGCTTTTTCCATGTTTATTTTCATCAGTTTAGCTTTTCTCAAACGCTATATAGAATTGTTGCAGCAGTACTCACAAAAAGTGATTAAAAATCGTAGCTATGAAGTGGGTGATATAGAATTGATAGCCACTGTCGGCATAAGCAGCGGTTATCTTGCCGTCTTAATATCTGCGCTATATATTAATAGTGATAAAGTCACTACGCTTTATCGTTCGCCAGCATTTTTGTGGATAATTTGTCCAATTTTGTTGTATTGGATTACTCGAATTTGGTTTTTAGCCAAACGTCGTCGTGTTTTAGATGATCCTGTACAATTTGCGCTCACTGATAAAACCAGTTGGTTCGTCGTCACTTCCGTACTCGTTTTGATGTTATTAGCTGAATTTGTTGGCTAATCGAAAGCAATGTAGCTAATCTCTGAATAAATATATAAATGAGAGCAAAAAACTGCTTGAAACAAAATCCGTTGCACTACAACAATAACGATCTGTATGGCTTGGTGAGTACAGCGAATGTAGGACAACGAATAAAAACCGATTTAATAAAAACCAACCCAAATCACGCTTGATGCTAGACTTAACGGCTCTGGTGTATTGCCCGATTATTCGTTGTCTACCATTCGTTGTACTGTACTCACCACCGCGGCGCGGCGGTAATAAAAAAAAACTTGAACTTCGAGCTAAAGCCAAGCCAATTTGGTTGAGTTAGGGAACCTCTACGCGTAACATCAATGCCATTAAGTTAAGCCAAAAACGTCCTTGTGTAGGGTGGGTAGAGCGAAGCGAAACCCACCATTTTCGTTCTGTACAATTTGCGCTCACTGAATCCGTCAATGCCGTCGCGGTAAAATGCTGGTCCGCCGTGCCAAGTTAGGCATTTTGCTGTGGTTTTGGGTAGGTTTTGTAAACAAATTTATATTTTCCGGATCTTCTTAGTTCTTTTTCAATTTCTTGATAATATTTCGCTAAATTATTAAGATCATGGTTATTTTCAGCATCAATTTCTTTTCGTATACGCATTATTTCTTCTATTTCATAATCATACATAGGAGTTTCCTCCATTCAAATAATTCAAAGGAGTGGCTAAAACAGGAGTTGGAAGGTCCATTTCGTAATTTACCCTACGAATGTGATTAAATTTATTAGCATTAGCTAAATGTCTACAATTCCAGGTAAGTAAGGTAGATAGCAATTTTGTAGTCAAATATAGACATGCCTATATTTGCGTACACGGGAACTATCAACCCACTATCTCCTCGCCGTAGCTTGGAGTTACTTGATAAAAACACGCTCAGTAGGGTGTAACCAGA
>Ga0209780_1002217_pt1 | contig 13631 bp, 6 predicted proteins | sample WorMetexBAHAMAS2_FD_187384 | JGI IMG/M metagenome (GOLD analysis project Ga0209780, IMG submission 187384) | Marine gutless worms symbiont microbial communities from Max Planck institute for Marine Microbiology, Germany - Inanidrilus exumae... | ecosystem: Host-associated > Annelida > Digestive... | reverse complement strand
CCCAACCTTCATATGCATAACCTCATCGCTGTTCAACCGCCTAGTAGCACTCGGTCTTCGTCTGTTGTAACCCTTGCTCAGCCAGCATCATCATCGTCCTTACGAATAACTGATCGTTCCTTTAGATATGTTTAATCAGCTCCCCGTTTCTCTCCGCCGACCTCATTCTAGCGTGTCCATCTGACAGGCTGACTCACCTCTTCCTATATGCCTGTCACGTAGTCTTCTTCTGTTGATTCATTACTCTCATCATCCATATCTCTATCGTTCTCTCACTCTCGGCTTAAAACACAAATCCTTTCCACCATAGACTCTCTTCCTCCCTTAGAACTGCCTTCACGGACTATCACACAGACCGTTTCTTCGGAGCAAACCGGTTTCTGTTATAGTTGTCATCGCTACGGTCTCCTCTCTCTCTTCGATACTTCCATTTTGTGCCTTGCTGTGCCCTCCACTTTCTTATCCCTGCTACGCCACTGAACTTACCACAAACCCCAACGATTACATAATCTATTTGCTTCGCTGAGATGGTTTGTGCTGTTAATTTGCCAGATGCTGTAACTGTGGGCGGTGCTTACGACGCAGACAGAGCTTCTACCTGCAGTAGGTCTACAGGGTTACTTGATTTAGTACAGTGAGGTAGGCTTACAGCAGCAGAGGCGGCGTAGGCTATTCGTGCTGAAGGCAGTGGTCGCGGCATAATGTGCCCCGTTGGCTAGCGCCGGTCCACGGTATGCCTTATCTAAACCGAAAACTCTACGTGGCAGAAGGAAATGAGTTCCCCAAATGTTCAAAACTTAAAAAAGTGTGACAGGGGTTCGGTGGGCCACTGCCCCAGGCCTCTCTGCATAAACGCGTATGTAAACTTATAGTTTGCGTTTGTTTTTATAGACGGCTTATGCACTTGAGAATGGCGTCTCGACAAGGAGTCAAAGCAGTACGTTTCTCTCAACAAATGAAGACGTGAGTATCACTTTGTTTCTTGTACAGCTACACGATACACAGTGTGATGTTTAAAGAGACCAAATACTCGAGACCGAGACAGAGGCCAAAACCAATCTGGTCTCGAATCCTTATCATAGCAGTTGTGGGACTGTTGGATTGATCATCGATAACGTGTGTTGTGTGATTTCACTGTATGTTGACTTTTAGAGATCATCTATTATAAACTGGATGGACAGCACATTCTCCAGATGCTGGTGAACGCGCTTCATATTTGCTTTTGTGAAATAAGGCACATTGCTCTGGTTTGATTGACAAGTTGTTGATTAACGCTGACCATTTAGTGTGTTTGTAGAAGTTACACGACTCTCATGCCTGCTACACTGACCAGCAGGCTCAGCTGACGGACAAACTGAACGCCTTCTCGTTAAGTTCTGAAAGTCATTTTGACGAACAACGAGCTGCATCTAGCTCGGTCGAAGTGAGCTTACCTCGGTCTGATCGGCAGCACAGTATGAATGCCGCTATAGTTCTCGACCAAGTGATGCCTGAAATTTTCAGCAGCAGCAGCAGCGAAGACGACAATGAAGTGGCTGCCATCAATGTCTCCAGCCAGCCGCCAGCCAGCTTTGCCGACAACTTCGATGACATCTTTGCTGACGATCTCGATCTGGAATCGATAGAACGGAATTAAACCCATGATGTTCGACGGAGTTTACCGGATTTCCAGGTGTGCTTCTTAGAAAAGTGACACATCACCAAATTCAGTTAAACATTCATTCGCCGTACAATGCTCAAAAAGTGCACCACCTAGTAGTTATTATTTACCGGTAGCGGGAGTTCATTATAAACCACATTTTACTGTTAGCACTGCAAAATGCAAATAATGTTAAAATGACACTTTGACGAATACGAAAATTCTACGAATATTGCTAGAACATGATATCCATGCAAAGACGACGCTAATTTGATGTTTTTTATGTATTTAATATTTTGTTTTATATTTGCACGTTTGCCTGCGTTTGTGTGCGGCCTATTTATATGCAAATCGCATTCGAATTATTTACTGTGGCTTGACGTTCGTGATAATTACTTTTTATGTGGCTTTGACTGTGATACTTCTGATTTGCATTAGCTTGCTCTGACCGTTTACGATATCACTGTATAGGCCTATGCTTTTCTCATATGCAAGAATGTAGCGAAGTTTTTCTGTGATAACTGACTATTTACATCTGACTGACGTATCTCATTCTATCAGATGTATTTTCTCTGACCACAAATGAGTCATACTGCATATTAACCATTATTTGCTGTTTGGCGGTATGCTCATGAATCGGAGATACAAACATGCGATATCCGACGGCCGGCCGGAGTAACACTGGGCGCGTCCGGGGACATGCTTCTCGGAAAATTGTTTAAAAATTCAGTTTGAAATGAAGCAACAGAGACATGAAAGTGATGCGTAAAAGTAGACTGGTGGGGATCTATCTCTCTACCCCCATCAGATTTGTCCTTGCTCTTATCTGTTGTGCATTATTCGTTTTGATCATCTGATGTGAACTGTGATGTCATCGTTTCAACACATCCTGTTTGGTTTTATTATCTACACTTCTAAGCGAATTTACGCAGTCTTTTAAATTTTCATTATATAAACCATTTGCCCGAAAGCGTCGATTTTAGAACACTGTACAGATTCAAACGAACGATTAAACGGGTTCGTTTTAGCGATCTTAGGTTCTAGTTAGGTTTTTACCCGCGCGGCGCTAGCGATGCGCGGTTATTAGCCGTCGTCGTGTGTCTACTATGTGCGTGTGTCTGTTTGTCACACGCCGATATTGTATCGAAACGGCTAAACGTAGGATCACGCAAACAACGCCACGTGATTGCCCAGGGACTCTAGTTTTCTGGTGCCAAGAGTCGTTGGTGGACGACTCCCCATTCCCCCTGAAATTTCACTTCCGTAACCTATAAATACCCGTGCTGCTAAGGCATAGTCGTTCATTCGTTAGTAGTTTATTCGTACATAGTTCATTCGTCAGTCGATAATCGTTCACAACTTCACAGTACCGGGTATAGTTCATTCATCAGTTGACAGTATGTGTTGTCCATAGTGTTGCTATAGTTTTTTTTCACCAGTTATATAGTTGTACTGTTAAGTCGTATTTAATAGCAGTAAAGTGCGATAGTTTTTGGCGTTGATCAGAGACATTTTTACGTTGAATAGTCGACGAAAGTTCACGACGATTATCCGAATTAATGGTTTATTCACTTTATTGAACTGTTTGTTTGGAAAGAGTTTGTTAAAGAAGTTTTTGATGATTTTCTTGTTGAATGAACAGTGATGTCCATTGTGTTGGTTTGACGACGTGCTGTTTGATGTCACTATTAAATGCTGATACTAAATAAAATATTGAAAGAGCATTGTTGTTCTTGTTGACGACATTTAAGACAGCTCTCTTCTTTCTTTGGAGCCAAATTATAAAGGTTCGCCAGTTTCATACACTTTATATATTTAAATTAATTAATAAGCCTTTAGCGTTTTAGATCCTAAGTTGCTTCTTCGTGAGCTCTTGAAATTAATATTAAGCTTTGTAGTTTGAATCGAAATGACGGAGTCATTCCAAGAGAGTGGGATGAGGGGTCCGTACTACCTCAGATCTCATCCCGGTGTCGAACGTCATGCAGAAGTAGACGTTGCCCACCAGGAAGGTCGGCATTTCAATACGGACCTAGGAAACATGAGGGCTTCGGTGGATCGCCCACTAGACCATAGTCAAATGTTTTCGATGGAAAGTTCAGCGACCGGAGTTAATGGTGGCCAGGAAACAGCCGAAATTTCGGGGGCAACCGGATCCCCAGTTGATCCGCCAATCTTTCATTCATAATGCTCGCTGTATTGGTGAGAATGACGTAAGCGGAATTGTTATGCGCATCAGAACATGGACTTATCAGTTGATTTTGGGGGACATGAGGTATGCCATCCCCCTGTCGGAATATTGGGGGACATGCCCCCCTCACCACCATCCCCAACAATCGCCGCCCCTGGTCTAGCAGTCGATTGATGAGAAATGTGAAATTGAGGTTGGAAAAACCAGTTACGGCACAGTGCTGGAGGCCGATGTACGTGCTGCTTTGCGGTAACGACACTGTGCCGATTTTAGAGTGGCGTGGTAGAGCTCTGCGCTCCACCGAGTGCTGTCTTCTTCACTCTGTGACGCATTTCTGTGCTTCATTTAGACGTATCGCTGCACTGTCGGACTTAAGTAAGAAAAACTGCCGTTGTACGGTATACGCCTAGCGTTTGTTCAATATTGGCTGTGTCTTCTGGGTGCTCGTGATGTCCGTCTGCACGCTATACTGTGCTATCGAATGTTCATTATTGGACTAGACTTGTGCCATTGGCGCTTCATGCAAGTTTTATAAAGTGCTGCAAGAGTTCTCTGTCTGCCGAATCTTGTCAAACAGCTGGCGACGCTTTTACGGTCGCCCATCAGATGCAGCCGAAGTAAGCTACCGTGTGATATGGCCGAAAGACAAAATTTGCGACTCAGACGCCGATCCACTGGGAAGAGGGTCACGCGCCGCCATTTGGCTGAAAATTATTTAAAACTTATCAAAAATATCGCAAATATTTGGTTTAGGTGACTATCAAAGATTATAATTTTAAACCTACAATTTAAAAAAAAATCCCAGGGTCTGTTTCCGAAACTGCTGCCGGTAAGCCGCCAGTAGCAGTAAGCCGCTATAGAAATTTAGGCTAAACAACAGCTAGCCATAGGAAGTTAGGAACCATGGCTTATGGCGGCTACATTTACATTTATGGAGAACTGCAGGTGACATGCAATTTCTCTTTTTATAATATAATTTTAATTCAAGCCATTAATCACCTTCAATGTACTCTACAACTGATCTGTGCCTAAACAACCTATAGTGTCGTAATTCTCAAATTTCGTGAACCTGAGTTTCAACAACTTGCGCCAAAATACACAACTTCAGTCAAAGACACCCGCTGTGCTCACAATGTTGGTTTTGTGTTCGACAAGCAGCTCGCTTTATCTGACTATAGGTCAGCTCTGTCGCTGACGACTTCGTAGGCTGTACGACGTCGAGATGGCGACGGTCACGCGACTGTGGAACGGAGATAATAACCGAACGACCACGCGACGCTCTGCCAGCTCAACGTTCTGCTGATAATTACGACCAACGTGGAAGAGACTCCACGTTTAGAAACAGTAATTAATGGCACCAACGTAAATTACTGTCATGCGATCGAATTGCGACTACTCCGTTCTGTAAGCTCTGTAGTAACGGTAGCTGCAAAACGTAGCCAAAATAATGCTGTGTGATTTTGGTTAATTAATAATTACGTGGTCGATAAAACTCGCAGTCGTTGCGAAGCTAACTGAGCGATAAGTCAGAAGCATGGACCATCGTGAAGCAAGCAGCGTATAATAACACGAGCAGTCGAGCACGCACACGACGCAGCACCAGCACGAAGCAGCGCAGCTGAGACAGCGTGATTACAGCAGAGAGGAGGCCCACAGTCGCCAAACATCATTTCACGAAGCCACCAGCCAGCTTATCGTTGTAGTACGATATCGTTTCATCGTACCGTATATAGCGTCCGATGCGACTGAATTAGGCTGGTGTATTAAGTAACGCATATAGCGTTAATATAAGCTCGCGTTTCGACAGCATTTAAGACAGACGTATTTTTGTTGCTGACTCGCAAAACGTCGGATTTGCGACGCATATATTGTCGGTCACCTTACACAGCATACTCACATTTTGATAATATGACGTTGATTCGTTATCCGTTCGACATGACAGAGGTTAATAAGAGGTCGATGGACGTCGAAAAGCACTCGTTTGCAGGCAGCAGGGACAAATTGAGTTGGTTACCAAAGTAACGTCGAGCTGCGGATGTTGACGACAAGCCGACATCTCGTTACACGGACGAATTGACAACGATGTACCGCGTCGTCATGGGCATCGTGGTTGTCATGACGACGGCGACGCTGCGTGACGTCACGGGCAAGTGCCCGGCGACGTGCTTCTGTCAGCCGTCCAGTCGGACTGTTTACTGTTCGCGACGTGGCCTCGACGCGGTGCCGGACACCGTGCCGCCCGACACGCGCCAACTACATCTCAACGGCAACCACTTCAAGTCTCCAGTCATTCGTCGCACCAACTTCTCACGATTTCCTGACGTCTTCGAGGTGTGAGAAAGTAGTGTTTTGTTACCCAAGTCGACGGCAGTTGCAGGGGTTTTTAATCGGCGTTTGTCGGTGTGCCTGTTTTTCTACACGATATCTCAAAAACCGATGTAGCTAGGATTTATTCTATTAATTTATTTATTGATTACCAAACTTGACGTATAACTGTTCCAAGATGACTCCTGCAAATCCATTTATTTTGGGGTTAAAAGATCAAATTTCAAGGTTACGAGTCACAAAATCATTGCTGTCGTGGGTATTTGCACTTTTGTGAGTGTTGGCTTCTTCTAGTTAAGATTAAGACGAAGTGATTCTCGTGAGGAATGTCGCTGTTCGTTTTCGGCTCGGCCGTATAACACCAGGTTTGATGAAGACTGTCGCCGCGAGAAACGCCTGCTTCGGCATCTGAAAAGATCCGCTCGAGCCGCCGCAAAAGGTACTGACGTCGACGAGGCGACGCAACATCGGGCCTATCGCTCACTTGTTAACGATAAGAGAGATCAGTTCTGGCGTTCAACAGTCCAGTCCCAGTACAGTTCTCCGCGTGCACCGTTGTTGACTATAAAAACATGCCTGCTGGGTTGCGGTCGACCGCCGCCATGCAACGACATTGACCCCGAGGCGTTTCATCAGTTCTTCGATGACAAGGTCGCTGCCGTCTGTGATCTGTCAGCTGATGCTTCGCCGACATTTTTCGACGCCTGTCTCGGCATCCTCCCTTTCCGACTTTCAAGCTGTCACCGTCGATGATATCACCAGTGCCATCCGTCGCCTAACCAGCAAGCACTGCGTGAGCGAACCAATTCCGTCACATCTATTAGTTTCCATTGTCGACGACACTGCTTCATTCCTGACTGCGTTATAGGCCTACAACAATTCATTGCATAACGGTGTCGTTCCAGAGTCCAACAAGTCAGCTTACATCAGCCCTCTACTCAAAAAGTCAAATCTTGACCTGGCTGATGTAAAGTCTTATAGACCTATATCCAATCTCTCTGTCACTTCAAAACTTCTTGAAATACTGGTAGCCAAACAGCTGGTATCACATCTGAAAGCTCACGATCTGTTGTCGAGAATGCAGTCCGCTTATCGCCGCGGTCACGCAACAGTGACAGCCGTGACCAAGGTCCTATCCGACATTTTCATTGCTATCGACAGGAGCGACTTCGCTGCCCTAGCACTGAGTCTGACAGCTGCTTTTGATACGGTGGACAACGATATTTTGCTGAAACGACTTCACAGTTGTTTCGGCGTCAGCGGTCGGGTACTGTCGTGAATACGGTCTTACCTTCACTATCGGACGCAGTTTGTTCGTATTGGAAGCCGCCGTTCCTGCCTTCGGCTTGTCCCCAGTGGCGTGCCCCAGGGGTCCGTTCTGGGGCCGATTCTTTTCCTGATCTACACGGCCGATCTTCCGCGTGTCATCGAGCGTCATGGCTGTCATCTGCATCTCTATGCCGATGACACTCAGGTTTATGATTTCTGCAGTCTGTCATCCACCGATCACCGATCAACTCCACTGCAGCTCCCATCTATCTGACTGCATTGACGACGTCGCCTGCTGGATGCGGTCTGATCGGCTGCAATCGAACACACAAAAAACAGAAGTTTTGTGGTGCACCTCAAAATAACGCCAACATCTACTGCCTTCAAGTGTGATACGCATCAGCTCCAATTGCATCACACCGTCGTCTTCGGTTCGCGATCTTGGTATGTACTTAGTTTCGAACCTTAGCATGCGGACCCATGTCAATCAGATGCTTTGCGGACAATCAGACGATCTGTGCCAACTGACACCTTCCAAGGACTCGTGATGTCACTGGTTCTGTCTCGATTAGATTATGAAAACGCCACTCTAGCTGGCCTACCAGCCTACCTGCTCAATCTGTTGCAGGCGGTAATGAACGCTGGAGCTTTCGTCTGATATTCAACGTCGGCAGACGCGAGCACATATCATATCATATATCATGTATATTTTTGCTCAAAAGTAAATGAGAATGCAATCACAATATGGCAAACGCCAACATGCAGTGACAGAGCGAGACTGACAAGGCTCCGATGGAGCACTTACTGCCGCCTACAGATGAAAATGAAAAACAAATTAAAACCCAGCAAATAACACAAACAAAGCAGAAACATGTCAAAACAAAAATACACCGCTTACGTCAGCTCCAGTGGTTTCGTGTCCCAAATAAGATTACTTTTAAACTGGAGACACTGATGTTCCAGTGCGTCAATGGGACTGCTCCCGGTTACTTGTCAATTCATCTCACGTGCGACGCGTGGCCGATGTACACGGCCGAAAACACCTACGTTCGGCAGCATCATCCCCACTAGCCATCCCTGCTACTGTATGTTACGAATGTATGTCATATCCCACAGAGGAGCGTAAGTGGAATGCTCATCTTCCTTTCTGAAATTCTGAGGCATTGAGACCATATACCATAGAGTCTATGACGCACTGACGTATAACCGGTGCGACGCCATACCTACGGTTACCTTTCCGCCAAAAGACTACTGTCACTGCGATGCCATTTGGTCGGTACTTATTTCCGATCCCGCTAAGAGTAGGAGGCTGAGTTGGCCAGGGTAGCTGGTTGCATACTACGACCTTATATCAGCGAACGGTCAGCCATCTCAGTACTAAATCGCAGTTGTTTCGTGGCACAGCGGTAGAACGTAAGTCTTTGGCCGGCGATCTTTCTGTGTCCTGCGCTCGACCTGTAGCTGACGGGTGACCACTTATTTGGGTAAACCGTCCGCTATAGGTCAACCAACCAGGCCAACTCAGCCTTTCATCCTTTCGGGGTCGATAAATGAGTATAGTAAGCTGCAATTGGAAGTTTGCTACCTCAGTTAGAGGGTGGCGCCATCTGGTGAACGCTTACGAAGGAAAGGCAGGCATGGTGCAATCTGCAGGTAAAACTGTGTGATCCATGTCTGAGCGCTTTGAGACTATGCATAGCAAAAATTGCACTATATAAATACTCTTCCTTTCCTTTCCTTTAGCCGGGCTCGACGTTGAGTAACTTTATGGATGCGCGCAGGGCTGTTAATTACTGCTAGGCCAAACCGCGGTGAGTATGTAACACTGCGGTGCATGGATGATATTGATGAGGTTGCGCGTTGACAGAGAAAGATGTCGTCGGTGACGTCAGTGGACCGCGTTTCCGGACTGGAACACCTCTACATGAGCGACTGTGCAATATCGCAGATCGAGGCGGGTGCGTTCGTCGACCTCGTTCACCTGCGCTGGTTGGACCTCAGCGACAACCGTCTCCGCACTCTCGGCGACGGTACATTCGCCGGACTTCGCCTGCACCAACTGTTCCTCAACGGTAACCGGCGTCTGGCGCTCGACGGCGGCCGCCCGTTCGCCAACCTGACCGTATCCGGGTTGTACCTTCACGACTGCCGGTTGTCGCGGCTCGACGCCGGCACGTTTGCCTCCTTGGTCGGCTCCTTGCGAGTTCTCTGGCTCAGCGAGAACCAACTGAGCCGGCTCGACCCCGAGCTGAGCGGTTTGTTCCAATCTCTCGGTCACTTTCGACTTGCGAATAACCGTCTGCACTGCAACTGCGAGCTGTCGTGGCTGTGGCGTTGTTACGACGAGCAGAGACGGCGACGGAACGGAGATGAGCTGAAGAAAGAGGCGCCGGAATGCGTCAGTCCGGAATCGCTGCGTGGACGGCACTTCGACGAGCTGAGGGAAGACGATCTGCGATGCCAGGCACCGACGTTCGCCGACGTTGAAGTGACGCTGATCCTTGACGACGATGATGACGTCGGCCAGTCGCCAGATCGTCGACGTATGTCACTTCGATGTACGGCAACTGGCGATCCGACACCCGACGTACGCTGGATCGGACCGACCAGCGGCCTTCGACTGCCGACGTTCGCGACGCAAAAGGACGCCGTGGAGCACTTCATCGGCGAGGCACTGCTAGTTCTAAACAACGACGATGTTCGGTCAACTTCAGCGTTCACGTGCGTTGCCAGTAACGCCGTCGGCAACGCGACTCTGGTCGTGCGCCGCGTCCGACGAACGTGGAACGACGACGTCGACACTACAGAAAACGACGAAGTAGCAACGAAGTACGGTATCGACAACGTCGAAGACGTGCTGGACATTAAAAAGTATCGGCTGTTAATTCAGCGGAACAGAACGTCCGCTCAGTGGACTCGAAAGGCTTGCGGCGAGTTGTCGAGGAACGGACGAGACTCGGCCGAGTTGTGTGGCGGCGGAGATCGCCGCCTGCGTGCGTCGGTGCCGGTGGATCGCCGTCGCGTGAAGTCGCTGTCTGTATCCGTCGAAGTGCGGCAGTACGGAGTGGAGTACGTCATCGGAGCAGTCCTGATGACCGCCCTGCTGACGCTGGCGTTCGTCGTCATGGTGGCCGCTGCATGCATGCGTTACCGTGGCCGCTTCACTACCGCCGACGTGCTGCACCATCCGCATCCAGTCACCGACGATGCGAGAGGTCGGACTGCTTCAGCGACAACGCTAGGATGTAACACAGTGGCGTACCTAACCAGGAAGTCATTATCGTAATCGACCCCTCGGTAACGCAAAGTATGCATCAATGGGCAGTCTGCATTCTTGTAAAAGTACGTTTGCAACAATGTCGGTTCTTCTTATTGTCGGGCCGAAATGTGCACTGGCCGCGTCGTATATGCTACTTCTATAGTGAGTCATGTCGAGTGTGCCAACGGTACAGACAGACAGACGGACAGACGGGCAGATGGACGGACGCTTTCCGTTATAGACGCGGCCAGGGTAATAATGCAGACATATATCATGTGAAGTAATCTAAGAAGGATCCACACCGTTTTGGCTGTAATATGAGCAAGCACTATTCGATTTTAAATTTAACAACCTAATATTTAGCGGAAATATTACACAGAAATTTGCCTAGCAGAGGCTGGTTCATTTTTCCTACCTCACCTAACCTGTGCTTCTGCTCTGCATGGCAAAGCAAAGAACCGCGGAAATGGCATGTTTTCACCCAAATGCTGTCTTACAGTTTTGCCTGATTTCTACAAGTCGGTTGATTTTTTTTCATTTATTTGTCGCATGCTACGCCCTAGTGAATCATGGTGAGTGTGCCGACGGGACAGACAGACAGACATACAGACGGACAAACGCTTTCCGTTATAGACGCGTCCAGCGTAATAATAGAGGTATATCATGTAAGTAGCATAAGAAGGATCCACACTGTTTTGGCTGTAACGTGAGCAAGCACTATTCAATTTTAATAATATTTAGCACACATATTACACTGAAATTTGGCAAGCAAAAGCTGGTTAATTTTTTTTGCGCTACCTGACAAAGAGAACCGCGGAAATGGCATGTTTTCACCCAAATGCTGTCTTACAGTTTTGCCAGCTTTCTAAAGACAAGTCGGTTGATTTCTTTTCATTTATTTATCGTTCGCCCGATCGTATAACGGCGACGTAAGCTTTATCTCTGGTTTCATATTTATTTCATCACGACAACTGTAATATCCGAGACGCGCCAACGGTATCAGCGAAACTGTTGTGAATATTTGTCGCATGATTGCAACTTTATAACGCCGGTGTCATTATTGGGGGACTCTCCCCATTTTCTTCTGGGAGTAAAAAGCGCGTAAAATTTAACACAAATTACACGAAGATATTCAAATAACGATTTGGCATAACCGAACAGCGTCTATAGTTGCGTCATGTTTTTTCCGAATAGTTTACAATCTTATCTCTACAGAGAGCTCAGTAACAATGGCGCATTTCACAGTAGTCCGAGGACTAAAATTAATATTCACCTATTAAAATGACCGAAGTGATTTTTGTTTAATCGTTGTTGCCAAATGGCGCATAATGAGTGAGTGCAGTTACCAAGTGCTTGCAAAACGATGGCGAGGCTCCTTGTTTTAATCGGAGTTGCCTGGTCGAAACTGCACAACGCTAAGCGACCATCACGTTGGGAATTAAATTCGTTAATTGCCAGTATTCTAGTTTATTACTGGCCCGCCTAATGGGCCAGTATTGTTTTGCTCGCTGTCGTCTGTCGTCTGTCGTCGTCTGTCGTATCTTACTGAACACACAGATCCTCCAAAATGCATTATCAACTACTTTCTGTCAAACACGTACTAACAGAATGTACTTCCTATGACTTAATTACAGTTTATTTATTCAATTTAATATCACTCTATTATTAAATTTTGTTTCATTATTTTGAATTATTTTACCGCAAATTAATTCCTATTTAATTGTAATGTCTCACAATATACCTTAAAGGTGCGATATGACCTGAATATAATTGTGTAGAAAAAGAAAACGCCGTTAAACCCCAACCAACCTAATTGTTACCCGCGGTGTTTGACAGCAGTTAACATTTGCTGAAATAGTAGGATATCCCAGTAATAATACTCCGAGAGGGAGGCTAGAACCTCCTCACCCCATCACTCCGCCTTTGGGATTTTTGTTATTTATCTGCAGGAACGGGAGATATCGAAAGCGAAAGTAGCTGGACGGCTGGTGGATACAGTGGCTTGCCGATGAATCGACAGCGTATAAAGAGGCTACGTCATGCGGACATTCCGTCGGCTCAGTAGCCTAAGCTGATGTGAGAAATGATGGCGCTGGTCGAACAGCCTTCCGGTTAAAGCCGGCTGCGCTGCACACCGGCTATTATTTCGGCGAACCCAACTCGTGTCGGCCGGCGCGCACAGTCATCGTTCATTCGACGGCGGTTGATCCGCGCCGATAGCGAACCCGAGGGGCATGACCGGCTTGGTCCTTGAACGAAACGGCGCTCAATGGAGCGTGTAGGCATGCAGTTGGACTCCGTGTATAAAAGGCAGATTGTACCGAGAAATTGCGGGACGGCTGGAGAGTTAGGGCGTGGCCCAGAGCGGGACGATTTGGTACTGCGCTGTGTGAGTTCGGCAGTCAGAAGAAAAAGTGGGGAAGTGGCGTATACACCATAGTCCATAAAAACGTGCCATTTTTGGACTATAACTCTGACATTTCTTGGTGGATTTTTATACTAATGGAAACAGGATAAAATACTCTACAGTTTAATCATTTGACTGCTTGATGAAGTCATAAATGTATCACAGTGAATGCATTGGCGTTGCCAGCTATGGGGCACTGGGGCACGTGCCCCCTCGACTTACAACCGTTTATGTTTTCAGTGTACTCTGACCTATACAAAGTCTGACAGTGACTATGTTGACAGTCGCTTCGTGTAAACACCCAGTAACTTTTGTGCCCCCCCCCGGCACCAAATCCTGACGACGCCACTGCTGCAATGTTTGCTTTATCGAGTAACTTCGCACATGTGCACTGTAATAGTGTCCGACGTCGTAGAAAAAAACATCGACTCGTCGTCGAAGTCGAATCCTTTGCGTCGTCGTCGAAAAAAAATACAGAAAGTCGACGAACTTTCAACAAAAATTCTTGTGATTTACTTACAGCAATAACGCATACAGAAAT
>Ga0209780_1002216_pt1 | contig 13632 bp, 9 predicted proteins | sample WorMetexBAHAMAS2_FD_187384 | JGI IMG/M metagenome (GOLD analysis project Ga0209780, IMG submission 187384) | Marine gutless worms symbiont microbial communities from Max Planck institute for Marine Microbiology, Germany - Inanidrilus exumae... | ecosystem: Host-associated > Annelida > Digestive... | reverse complement strand
CCACTGACATAGAATAAATAATATTTATTCTATGTCAGTGATCGTAAGCAAAGATCTATGTAAGCCGCGCACTAGTAGTGTTGTGCGATACCTGAAATTGGAACGACGATAACAATACCATCTCGGGTATCGAGTATCGCGATACTACCGCGATACCGGAAATGCACATTGCGGAATAAGTAAGTAAGTAAGTAATCTTCATTTCATTGTCGTTCAGAATTCACCAGTGTCAGAGCAGACTCTCGATCAGTAGTAGTAGGCCTACTGGCAGCCTGTAGGAGTCAGAATCATGTGTATGCGCGTACGCGTCTGTACTGCTACTACATATACTGCAGCGGTGAGCCTGTTTCGTCCTGTGGCGTTGTGTCGTGCATTGCGTTGTGTAAATTGTGTACTACTATCAATCAATCAATCATTTAATTCCGAGAATGGTACAGTGCACAGTACGATCTAAGACATTTACTAATCGCCATCCTTCGTGGTGCAGCAAGGCACTACAATCTATTACAATTTAATCTATCTCTTGCAGTTAAAATTTGAAAATCACAATCATCACGCGTCAAAAGTCAAAACATGACGTCATATATCACGCAATAGAATATCGTAGTCAGATTTAGAGATGCATGATTTTGTGCGTGTAGTGCTGCGCAGGACTGTACTTGTTGACTGCTGCTCGCACTCGCAGTCGCGCACTCATTGTTGTACTGTGATTTCTGCTACTTCTCTAAACTATTTATTTGCATTACGGGCTTGCAGTGTGCACATTGCTAAATGCTAAGTGATACGAGCTGCACAGTATCGACGATACTCGCGATACTTTTGCCGTTTCACGGTATTTTTACTGCTACGATATACCGCGGTATATCGTGACCTTGGCGATACTGGTATCGTCGTGTAGGTATCGACGATAAGTATCGAGGTATCGTGGGTATCGCACAACACTAGATCAAGGCCGACTATTATTGATCAATGTAGGCAGCTACGGAGTTAGTGATGTTTCAGTGCATATTTTAAAGTCAACTCCTCTCCCATTCCCATTTCACATGCAACTGCATGCTAGTTCCGTTTCTATTCCACTCTTCAACATGTTACTGACAGTTTCAGTTTCGGCTAAAATATATAACAATTACCGATTTCCTACACCAGTATTCTCAGTGTAGTGTTTACACAACTTGTCACACTTCCATAAAATTATAAACTAATTATCAGTATATCTAATATTTATCGATGCAATTAAAAAAACAACTGAAGTGTACATATTATTATCTTATGCATGTGATCATCATTATATCTATTGATCTCTTCACCGGTTATCTGCTAATTACAGTCTCTTTCCTCTTCCAATTCAATTTCCATTCTTTGGTGTGGCTACTAATTAGTTTCAGTTCAGTGAAGTGAAATATCACTGACAGGAGAATGGACAACAAATCAGATTCATCTAAATCTCACCTACGCACCTGCGCCACAGCATCACGCAATCCGGCCAGACAGGTATAGATATACCTGTCCAGTGAAAACCAATCACGCAGCCTACAGAGATGCCGGACGAACGCACCTAAAGACCTGGGCGAATGGGGAGAAGAGGACAAGGATGGGAACGACAACGTGATTACGTTGACGTCAACATCCGCAACACGGCCAGTAATTAAAAACTGGACCAAATCTGTATTAATTAAATGGGCTCAACAACACGACAAAGTGTACGCTGCGAATACTTGCGAAACGTTAATGCACACTGGTTGTAATATATTAAGCATAGCGACAATTTAGTTACTTTATAATATTCTGCTAATCATCTGCCAAATCTTCATCCTTAGGAAAGGGAGAACAAAATTTATTTAAATAAATCAACTGAGATACGGTCAAGCCAGGGATGTAAACGAGATCTTATGGTACGAGACCGAGATGAGACATATGCTTATCAGTCCGAGACCAGATCTTGCTATAGGCAGAGACCGAGACGTTTTTTGAGACCTTGTGGCAGTTTTTTGTGCACGACAAGACGACGACAACGAGACTACATCACTGCCTTTTTCAGATCCCGCTTTTACCGTAAATCCTCAAATAGAAGCTAGGTCTCGAACAGAAGCCAGGCCTCAAACGCAGGCCGATTCCTAAATGATGCTTGGTCGTGGTTTGTTTGTATGGGCAGACTGTAGAATAAAAAGTGGACAAAGTGGACGACTTTAATTGAGACGATTAGCTGCTGCAATAAGTGGAAAAACCTAAAAAAAAATGACGTGAATTGGCTGAGACGTTACGTAAATAGGTCTCGAGGCCGTCTCCAGACCATAGCCCAGCGTCAAGCTATTACTACAGTTATACTGCCACCTTTTGTGCTCCACAGTGTATAACCTGGCGTTGAAAGCACTCGTTTATCAATATTTCTTATTTCCAACTAGCACTTGCACCATCTGTTGGACCGGAAGTACTGACCAAACAAAAATTGTCAAATGCAGTGGCCAAACAGACTTCAACTGTGACAAAATGGCGAAAACACACTAATTTAAAGGATAACAAATGCTGCTTGGATGAAATAAAACAGACATAATAAATGCATGCTGCAGCTAAAAAGCCCTATCTGCGGTCGCATTAACAACTTTGGCAACATTTTCCTGTTGTGACTGTAAACTTTGCTTTATGACCTTGATCTGCAACTTGATGTGTCAAGAGTGAATCAGGATACCAAACATTCAAGACAGAGGACACTTACTCCAAAGTTATTGCCCGCACACCCAGACATACACACGCTGGACTGAATACTCTACCTCTACCTCTACCTCTACCAATAAAATGGTCAGAAACAACCGCACGTAAAATATATGACAGATTCAAACAGCAAATAAGACAAATAAAACCAATATTTCACACACAATGCCAAGGAACATCGACATTGGATTATTTTACGCCCAACCTACAACCAACGCCGGGTAAAAATTTATTGACCTTTGAATATTTTACAAGTTTGATATAGGTACTGTCCAGACCGGCAGCGCTGAGGTCAGCAGCATCGTGAAATTGTCTGTCCAATGAAGCAGCGATGACTTCGCTGCCGCCAGCAGAAACAATCTTTGCTGAGTGCTAAAAATAGACGCCGTTTGTTTACATTTGTTTTACGAACTTGCGAAGATGACGGAACGTTTAGTTTTCGACGGTGAGAAAAAATGAAAATAATGCACTTCGAATTATACACAGCATTCACACTGAGTTTAAAAAGTGTTGAATTCTCGTTTGCCGACGTTTACATTTGTTTTTGTTTACATCAATCACCGACGAAATGTCTATTTTTAGAACTCTGCTGCTTCTGCTGTTTTCCGTCCAGTGAGTAATCGCTGAGACGCTGACTTCGCTGCCGCAAGCAAAAAAATTGCTGACAGTCTGGACATGCCCATAGTTTAACATTATACAGCAAGTTAAACAACAAGTGATAAAAGAATTTTGATGATAGGCCGCATAGCTCTCGTCATCCCTCGCGGCGGCGAATGGATTCATCCGACCTTGACCTCTCCTATGATGGTTACTGGTGCCCACCTGACTCAACCCCCCAAACGGCATCTCGATCGGTTCAGCCGTTTTTGCAGGGCTCACGAACGTGACAGACAGAGAAGAACATTTACTTCACCAAGACAGACAGACAGACAGGCAGATCGACTGCCCACGCTACTTCCGTGTGTAGCAATAGGCCGCTATCGCTAGCTAACGCAGCGATGCGGCCTAGTAATGAAAATAACAAATTAGACAGTGGCATATTGTTGATGATCATACACACCTTGAATTGCTGAGGCATGAATGCAGGTGAATAGTTGTCTGCTGGTTTACCTGCAATGCAAAGTGGAACTAATCGTTAACACAAATGGATCGAGTTGGCTTTCAGACTGAGGGATCACTGCCATACAAAGGACAGCTATTTTGTGTTACAGGAGTCGATGGAAAAGATCCCCAAAACAGTCAAAATTCCAACCTACGCCCATAAATTTGTTCCTAAAGCAATGTGGATATGACTAAGATGGCTAGATTTATGTTTACGGCTGCGGTAGACCATCAGAGCACTTGCTGAGCTCTTGTCTTGTAAAATATGCCCAGGTATTCATACTGCCAACTGACATCACAAAGAAACAAAATTGCAATCATAACTGTCCATAAATATTTTTCTCAACTCATGACTTATACATCAATTATGTAACAGCAGAAGGGTATGCCACCAAACAATGTGACTTCAGTTGCAAGCAGATGCAGACCTAAAATTGGCCGAATTGTGTGGAATCTCATATCTTCGTACTGTTCGTACCTCTGCAAAGTATGAAGGTTACGTGGTGCCTAGAAATTGCCATTCTCTATTTCTATATACCACCAAGATTTCTCGAAAACAGAATAATCGATTAGACTTTGGGGTGGTTCCCCCAAAAATGGGGGTTGTTCTCACCTTTTTAGTTGCTAGCTTCCATAAGCAGAGCAAAAATATGAAATATATTTGAGCAGCAATATTGAATTCATTTTGTAGGGCTCATGAACTTGTGTCAGAAAATAAAAGTTGCAGTGATCTTAAGAAAGTAGTTTTTTACACTAGAAGATGGACTTTGATGCCCCACCTCGATGGCCTGCAGTGACCGTGAGTCCGTGACCGTTGACCTCCAGAATCTAATCAGGTCATCAGTAGGAGCTAGTGAATATTCCATTTAAGTTTTATCAAAATTGTTAAAGCCGTCGTGAGATATTGCAACAAGATCAGGTAGAACGGACAGACGAACGAACGCAACGCGGCGGACGGACAGCCCGAAAACATAATGCCTTCGCCGACCGACAAGTGTAGGGTGGCAAAGGCATTAAATATGACACAATATATAACATTAAAATCTCCACAACAACATCAATAATCTGATAAAAATTAATTATTTCTGCAAATTACCACACATGGCAGCAAAACAGCACACATAAATTCCACAAAATGAAATAAATTTGCGATACTGCTAAGGTACTTAAGCTATATACGTAACACATTGAATGTAATTACTTTTCAAAAATCCAGAGACAATAGCAACAATGTGTCAAAAAGATCTATTAAAATCAGAAATGCACTAAAATATGAGTAAATCAAATAATTAATTTAATTCTGACCATCAGCAGAATGCAGCTGATCGGACATTCCACCAAGTGATTGTTCTGATCCACGTGACTAATGCACACAAACAAAATTTGTTAAACTTGTTAATGGACAAAATGTCGAACACCGTGACAGAACAGTAGTACATATACTTCGAATACTATAATATGATACATTTTTCTGAGCAAACGCTGCATTTAATTGTTACATTCTTTAAATTTATATAGCATAATTTACGTGTTTCTCGCTGACATTTTTACCCGCAACAAAATCAACAAGAAGTTGAGCTATCACAGTGGACCGTGCAATTATCTGTATCATTTGAAAAAAAACATCTTCTTAATAATTGTAGGTTATATGTCTGCTAATCATCATAGACGGTGAAAATGCACGTATAGCATGTATAGCACTACCCCGTATGGCATCTGTGACAGTGACGACTATAGAATACTGACTTTTATAAGCTTTGCAATAGTTCAAATGACCTTGAAGGTTGTCAAAGTCATTGCAAATGCTATTGATAGGTTACATATTATAGCTTATATTTGTTGGTCTGCACTAAACCAAGGACACTGCCACGTCTTTAGCGTATGTGGCTGCCTCCTGCGACCTTTAGGTAGTCCTTAATACGGTAATGACATATTATTACTGTCCATGCACAATTTTCACTTGTCAGTAAACGCATCCTCAGTAATAGATTCCGAGATACTGCATCAAAAAGCTTTTAATAACTGAAACTACCTTCAAGGCAGGGTTGCTGATACTGCAGTATTGCTTTTATTGCAATAGACCTAGGCCTACTTGTTCAGTACTGCTGCAGACATTTTGTTCTTAAGCACTACATAGAGTGGCTTTTGCAATGCTCAATATCAGTTATTTCTGGACAGATTCTCACAAAACAACCTATTTTTGTAACGACTAGCTTACTGCGATTGAACATTTCAAAATGATAACGTTTGTCCCTCTTGCTAAGTGGTGACATGGACTTTGACATCTTTTGTTAGACATTAGCGCTATAGGTTTGCATTGAACACTGACGTTTTTCATTCAGCGACGATGCAAAACTGGAAAGGATAGGGGAAGCTCATTTAAGTTATTACACTAGCGCCAACAACAAGGTGGAAAATAACCAAGAAACACAAGACCTAGTTATTAGTACTGTTCAATGTGATACCTTGTCTAATTGCTGCTCTTCAGTTCCTATGACATATCAGTGCCTAATGACTCTGTTGTATAACAGCTTTTCTGTGTTGGTCTGGCTTTGGAATGCATTTCTTAGGTAAAAGTCAAAAGAAGCATCCGGGGGACCTCCCACCCACGGTACCAGACCTGCCCCTTCACCGCCCCCCCCGGACAAAACTGACAGACCAGAGCATAGACAACCAGTGAAACTGTTTGTCTAGACATCTCTGGCTTATTACCACACTGCACCTACAAACAATAGCCTTACGCAATGCGTCTAAAACCACATCAATACTTATCAACCAGTTTAGTGGTCCAGGCAGTGCAATGGGTCCTCCGCTGTGTGTGTCTGTATTCAGGATAACTTTCAACAGAAACTGCCTTTAACCTACGTATTTGGCATGGCAATCTTGACCCTTGAGTGACCCAATCTAAGTCAAGATCGACACTCAAGGTAATAGGTCAAGGTTCAAGGTCACCGGAGAAAAAGGTTGCTAAGTGGTCGGTGCGACCCCCAGTGAGGGCTAATCTGGTTATGAAATGAGCCAAACGGCACTGTCTTTAAACAGCCCTTTATAGACGCTTGCTTGTTATAACCGCTCACAAAATTCGCGAAATTAGTGATGTACAAACAGTAATCGATTTCACAGCGATCACAGATTCAAACTCACCATGCTGTCGTAGGCAGGGTTAGCAAGTCTGCCGTCGGTGTGCCAGCTAAATCGACAACCTTCCAGTTCTGCAAACATTCCACAAACGCGACATGAAGACTTTCAACAGTTGTTACTGCATGGGTGGACACTATACTTACAACGCGGTGTAATGTCAGCGACTGTCTCACTGTATGCTCCGGCCCACATTGGACTATGTTCAGAACGTGTAAGAACTCTGACAACATTTTTAGTAATCTGGGCAAATTCTGTACTCTGTAGCATCTCCACAAAAAAACGAACAATATGGAAGTCCTCAACAAGAAGATGTAGGACTTCGATGCCCCAGCGTCGACGTGGATGCCTACGACACCTCAACGGCCTGCTGTGACCTTGACTTTTGACCTATCCAGGATCTGATCCGGTCATCAGTAGGGGCTAGTGGATATTCCCAGTAAATTTCATCCAGATTGCTCAAGCCGTTCATGAGATATAGTGGCAACAAGATCTATCCGGTCGAACGGACGGACAAACCGAAAACAAAAAATGCCTTCGTCGGACGGACATTTGAGACCGGCTTTGTTAGGTCGACTGTCGAAGAGTCGACCTAAAACGACTTCGCCGATACTGTCGGGCGGCGAATGCATAAAAACGCAGAAAAATCCCGTTGCAAAAGTGCTTGCACAAAGTTATCAATGAAAAAACTGTTCACTAGCGTTCCTCATAAGAAGTCAGATAAATAGGACTCGAGAAAATTGTAACGTGTGTTGAGTTGTGAATAAAACTTTTTAACTCTTTCTCAAGGTCACAGACTCACAGGTAGTCACGCACACTGTAAATACGGTAATATGTCAGAAACGGTTCAAGATGGAGTCAGTGTTGCTAGTTACTACAAACCACTAACAGCAGAAGTGATACATGACCTATCGAATAACGCGGCCATTCTAATGACCTTAAGTGACCTTCAAGGTCATTCACCTAATGCAAAGCCTGTTCACATGTGATTTTTGTAGAGATGTGCAGCAGGCGACAAAGATGTCAACTCACAGCGCGTTGCGCGGTCCCACTGCGATAGCTGCATAAACTTCTTATTCATCACGAGATTTTTTCCTGGCACTTGTCTGCCGTCGAATTTCGTGACGTTTCAACGTTTTCCTAACTAGTGGTCACGTTGCAATGAACAAACGAGTGAAACGAGCAATCACAATTTCACTGTCTGTCGACACGATTAGTGACTGTGCCACACGACCAACTGGCAACAGACGCCTGATTAATGCTCTCATTACCGCCGCCGGCTAATCACCGAGTTCCGGCGAGAATGAAAATTAGCGGCGGCCAACATCGGAGATAAAGCCTGACAAACGTCGACCGCAAATACGCCGATCGTCCGCGCGACAACAACGCAAATCCGCGCGTCCAACGCAAATACATCCGCATCTCGGCCGCGCCAGGGCCGCAGCCAAATGCTAAACCAATTACCCTCGTAGCGACCGCCGTGCATTAATTTTAATCAGCGTCGCGGTACTGCCGACAGCATCAGGGCAAGAGATAATTGACACCCGACGCGGGAACGGGGAGAAAAAATCTTGCAGAATCACCGTCGCCTTAAATCGCCACTCTCCAGTCAGCGACTATCTTAACCACTAATCCCGGCCGAAGTAATCGCCCTCGCGCCCCCGACGTCCGCGCGCACATAAACAAAGCCCGACGACGACGAAGGGAAGCCGCGCGGACGGCGGGGTTGGTCCACGATCATGCACCGAGCGCCGGCCGGCCGACCGGCACGTCTTTCTGGATCAATCGACCACATAATTGCCGACGACGCCCGAAAAAAAACAATTCCATCAATTTTCGGCGGCGAACTGCCCAGACCGGCCCGGCGGGAAGGACCACGGTCGACCACCGACCGGCAACGGCCGACGGACAGAAACCAGGCCCGATGTCGATCTGTCATCGGCGCAGCCAATGACAATCGGCCGCGAGCGATATAGGCGGTCGCAGAACAACGTCCAAATGCAGCCGCTGAGGGCTTTTGGGCCCCTGTAGCGACCGAGCTGCGCTGGTCGGCCACTATCACTCGCCACGTTCCCCGCTATCTGAAGCCTGCTAGAGTTGCTGCACTTTCGATGGATAAATCACCCGGGATAGGGGAGGGGGGGACGCGACCCCAAGATTTTAGCTCCACGTTTCGTTTAATCGGACAGTACTTCCTTCCACGGTTACTTTTAGAAGGTGCATTTTCATATGCTTAAATCGCATCACATTCAAATTTGGCTCCAAAAAACGCATAGCTGGCTTTCTGGGGAAAAAAGGAAGACCAACAAATGGAGAAAATTGAAGGAAAGCGGAAAAGACGGGGACGGAGAGAGAAGGAAGCGCTCCATTCAGGCTCTGGACCAAGTTTACGCCGTTTTTCATGCAGGTGCGCCACGTGTGAATCAGCTGTTGCGTCAGGGTGGTCTGTCCGTGGTCAACCAATCCTCAGCTCAGTGAGGACGATCAAAGGCAACATGGTCGACAGAATATATACATGTACAATTTGCTCCACGACTACTTGAACGTACTTTTACAGTCATCTGCGTTCAGACTTTACTGCAGTAAATGAAGCCAGCATTTGAACCGCAGACCACCACGAAGGAAAGGGTTGAAATCTACACCGGATTATGCAATGGCTCAAACAGCATCACGAAAAGCTACGTACACTGGTACAATGAGACATGTGTTACATCATATGGCAAAACTACCGTATTTGAAAGCAATAACCACGACAGCACGCTAGGTCATAGATCACACTGCATAAACTCTTGATTAAATTACAGTCATATATCATATATGACTGTAAAAATTTCATCATTAGGCAACTATTCAAAGACAGCTATTGATTATTTGTTATAATTACTTCCATACGTATTCATGTTGTGTCCTGACCGCTTTCTTAATAAAATAATGCTGTATTGTATTATTGTTACAGATAGCAGACGCGCACGTTTCAAGCATTTTACGTTCGATAAAACAATTCTGTGAATTAAGTATTATAACTACAGCAGCAAATCCAATTCCAAGACTTAGCTAGACCAATCCCGAGATTTCGGGCGTGAAGAAGAGGCCGGGATACCTGAATTAGTCCCTGAATAGGCAGTTTACCGCCACAAACAAGGTAAAGCCCGCGACACACGGGCCAACCGGTCAGTGTCGGTCAACGTTGACCCGTGCCTCGCGGGCATAACTGGGCAGAAGGCATCACCTAGAATGACGTCATGCACAAAGCAGGCTGCCAGCGCAGACTTAACTCGCCGACAACAGCGGAGGTATTACTCAGCGCAGCCAGTAACAGCAGCTGACACAATGGCACCAAGGCCACTGCATGGTCTACTCGGCCCAGGCGGTCGGTCAACGAACCGCAATAGCGCGACAACTACGTTAAATTATCGCAAATCGGCGACCACCCACCATGAATCATCGCCGATAGACAAGGCCGACAGCCGCATGTCCGGCAACGCTTACCCAGAAAATACCAACACACCGTGCTCAATGTGCATTTCTGCACCAAGCCACAAACACGCAGCGACTGAATCACATTACACCGCGCCATTAACCACACGTAAGCTTCAACCACGACCAAACCAGACTGAAGTGTCACGTAACTGAAGTCCTGAAGTCTGCAAATAGTGGACGGCAACTATCTTCTTAACGACCGTTTGTAGTTTCTTTAGGTGAACCTGGGTCCCATGCATTGTTCCTCCAATCCTCCATTCGTAGCGGAAAACAACCTTTGGGGACCGGATACGTGGTACAGGTTTTTATGGGCTTTTACAACAAGATTAACACGATAAAATGCTATAAATGGATTTCAACTATATGCCAGGAGAATGACAGGCACAAAGCTGACGACTGGTTGGTTGAGAGATTAACGTCCCCTTTCAGACAAAAATAGACTATATCGGGGAGAAGGTCTTGGGGAGATTTAGTTCCGCTAGGTTATGGATGGCCACCGAACGATACAGTAACCTCCCGACCTCGTTGCCTTTTTCGTTCAGCGACTACCCAAAATGGGAGAGGATATGGGAGGTTCATTTAAGTTATTATGCTAGCGCCTACAACAAGGTGGAAAATAACCAAAAAACACAAGACCAATTTATTAGTACCGTTCAATGTGATGATATCTTGTGTAATTAATTGCTGCTTGTCATTCAAGCATTTTTTTCCACTCAACCAACAGTCAAAGCGCTGGTCTCAACCTTTTTTCGTCTACCAAAGTAATCTGGCAAAAGGCCGCATCACCGACTTGTCACCCTCGCGGCGGTGAATGTTTTCATCCGATATGGACCTCCCATTTAATACTTGCTCCTTTAACCCAGATAAGTCAGCCTCCCAAGCGGCATCTTGATGGGTTCAGCCGTTTTTGCACAGCTCACCCATGTCATCATCATCATCACATGGTATTTTTAGAGTGGCCTAAGCAGCAACGCCACCACTAGGACCATGTGCCCAACACACAGACACACCACGCTACGTGTGACATCTGTAGCAACAAGCCACATCTCTACACTGCGTGCAGGCGACGAAATTAAAAAATCTCCCAATGACTGGAGTAATGCGAAGACAGACAGGCATGTACCTGCGGACTTTGATGCAGAGAAGCTATCAGCACTGTCCACGTTGTCTGTACCAGCCGCCGCCGTTCTAGAGGAGCCGCCGTCCTCTCCAATCACGGGCGGAGCAAACATCTTCACACATCCACACGTACGTATATAAAACACAAAAGTGCACCCAGTAGAGTACATACCTCTGCCACAAGACACAGTGTCGTTACCATCAAGCAGCAGCTGTGCCAACCCTAATCTCAACCTTCCAAAATGTACTCAACTCCTCTCAGATGCACTACCTACTCATTCAGTTGATGAAAGTCCACCCATTACTTACAAACAATCAGGCAAACACGAGTCAAAACATTACCCTCATCAGCCGGCTGTCGCCGTTCACTCACAGTAATAACAGGTATTTCCACTATGCCTGCATAAGTCAGCCGGAGAGAGATCATTAAATAATTCATCGAGTCTGTGTTGCTAGCGAAATCATGTACAACCGTATACAAAATATAGGGTGGCCCCAAAAACCAGACCAATGACCACTGTTAGTAAAAAAATGTAACGTATAGTCTTGCCTGTAACTTCACCAAATGCTAAGCGGTTTTCAAAACTCTTTCACAACTGAGGATTGGCATTAAAATTGTAATAAAAAGTCATCATTACAGATCCCACCACACCTTGAACACGTCACTACACTACCTCGTGATACATTGGGCACTTTCTGTTTCACAGTGACCAACGGCCCAGTTTTTATCTTGCATGGCTTCCTATGCAGATCATTCAATGAGTCAGAAAATTATACAAAACAAAATGACAAAATTCTGTGAAAGTTGTGGGCTGAATTTCACCCACTGCTATACATCAAAGGCTTTCCCATACTCGTTACCGAGCGTTGGGCCCCGGAGCTGATCCCGGTGTACAGGCAGTCAGCCCGAAGATGACTATAAGTCATCCACCCGGCGGTAGGCGGCCGTTACTTTCTGCGACGCCTGCGGTTACCTTCCAACTTCCAAGCCGCAAAGCATCACCTTTGTCCGGGAGTACAAAACGAAAGGCAAAGTGACTAAAGTCACTCATAAACGTAGCAATAATCACGAATTTTATGAGCAAATGTCATCTTTTTCTGCAAATTTACTTTACTGTAAGCTTAACGACTGCAATTCTTGCAAATTTTCAGTTTTGGGGAACATGCCTCACTAGAGTTGGAAACATAATGGGCTACCAATCAACCATTTTGACTGGGTGAGTTTGACCCATTATTATTTTTCATAGAAGCATTTACTGCACTCACTTGCAGTGAACAGCACGTCTTACGACAGAGGCTAACAACTGATATTTTCATTTTGCTGTCAGTAAACTGTAGTTCATAAGTTTTGCAAGTGTTTGGTTGTTCGGAATTTGATGTGCTGTATATTATGCTATTAAGGTTAGCTTGTAACTCCTGGCAAGGTGTATGCTTTTGAGAATATTCCACAACTGGGTCGGATCCAGTAATCTGGACAAAAAATTCCAGGTCATATTGGGTCACAGGTCATAAGCAAAGTAAGAATTATCTTTAAGTAAAGCAAGGAGATAATACCGCACTGAAGTCCAGAAGGTCACTGAGCTCTTTGTCGGGTGCACTGACGCCAACACTTGTCATTCTGCTATAAGGTATCTACACAGACATATGAAATCAACGGTGTATTGTGTGCAGTAGTAAAGCTCTCCAACTAAAAGTAACGCAGTTTTTTGTCCATGAATGGCTACATTTTAGAGAACGTGAACTTACGTTTACGTTCGCTATATGCTATCGCAATTCCGTCTGTCGTCTGTCTGTCTGTAACGTTGGTGCACCCTACTCAGCCGGTTAAATTTTCGGAAATTTTTTTCACCATACAATAGCTCTGGACTTTAGTTTTCTGATGCCAAAATTCGTTGGTGGGGACGCCCCCTTCCCCCTGAAATTTGCGTTCATAGTGACCTACCCCCTTTCAAACAGTGCAATTTCGACCAATATCGGCTCACAGTGCCTCAACCATGATAGCTAGCGAAAAAAGTTCAATTAGCATTATAGGAAGTCGACCACGTGCCTTCAAACCAGCCATAGATGAACCGTGTACGTTACCCC
>Ga0209780_1002215_pt1 | contig 13634 bp, 8 predicted proteins | sample WorMetexBAHAMAS2_FD_187384 | JGI IMG/M metagenome (GOLD analysis project Ga0209780, IMG submission 187384) | Marine gutless worms symbiont microbial communities from Max Planck institute for Marine Microbiology, Germany - Inanidrilus exumae... | ecosystem: Host-associated > Annelida > Digestive... | reverse complement strand
TGCACGGGACGTATTGGCACGTGTCAATCACGTCGTTGTCGATGAATCACCGCTCAGTAGGCGTATTTACTGGTTACTTTGGACCAATAAGGGTCGTTGTTCCAGTATACCTCTAAATACACTACTTAGGCCTACTTCAAATTTTATAATTAGGTTTATCATATCAAGCCATAGCTACAGATGACACCACCGCTGAAAGGTTTGGGGGTTCGAATCATATTTCTTGAACGGTTGAAGTTATAGATTCGTCAAATTTTGTACGCAGGTAGCTAATCATATCAAGTGTTACCTTGGAATGATAAACTACCGCTCAGAGAGGCGTATTCAGAGTCACACGGGAAATGACGGTTAATATGTCGGAAACGGTATGAGAGACAGTTGCAATAGAAGCCTAACCGTTAAGACCCGTTCACACATACGCTGCGCTGCGCTGTGCTGCGCGGCGCGTTGCTGTGCATTGCTGCGCGTTGCGTTTCGAAGCACTGCTGCGTGTTTTTCTGTTATGAATATTCATAATGTAGAAAAAATATGGCTGACGTTGATGATGATGATGTGCTGTTGTTAAAAATAGCAACTCACTGTGTTTTGAGGCTCAGACAGATTCGCAGGAAAAGCGTCGATTTCGGGTACAGCCAGTTGCGGCTAATCGTGAGCAACAGGGAGATTAAGGTAATCTAGAACTGCGCGCCGACCAAGTTGTCTATGGCAGTGCACGGAAATCATATCTTAAAATTTTAGAACCCGTAGCAAAGCAAGTCCTAAGAATATGTCTTGGAGCTTATCGTATCTCACCAGTTAGTAGTCTACAAGTATTAGCCCATGAACGTCCACTTGAACATCGTACAGAACAACTCTCACTTCAGTATTGCACTTAAGTCAAATCTGATACACTTAATCTAACGCATAAAACAGTCCTTCAACCATTGTAATCTTTATACCGAAATAAACCTAATGCTATACCATATTTTCGTCTACAAATACAAACCAGTATACCTGCTATAAACATAATATAATTAAATATTACACATTGTTGTTCAATTGGATCAAGTCCTAAACTTCCACGGTTACTAACTACTCCTACTATACTATTTGATTTACTTCAATCAATCAGATATGATGCCAACAATAACATCTAATACTCCCAGTGTATTTACATCAGTAAATACAATGAAATACGAAGTTTGTATCCACAACATATCCCAATATTTACAGATGGCTTGAAACAAAGTATTCATACTGCAGATGTCACAGCCAGCACAAACTGATTCCGACGAGGAGGACAACGGCCAGATAGCCCTATAGCCTATGGAACGTTTGACAAAATACAGGTCTTCGAAAGACGCAGTGATCATGAGAAAATGTCTTGTCAATACGTCATTTACCAGAAACGATCTCATGCATATTAATTTATACCGAACACTTATTGGCTCTAGCTTGCTAGTACTAGCGCGCTGGTAAAAACACAAGAAGTGTTTTTACCAGCCCAGCGCAGCGCAGCTTATGTGTGAACGGCACTTTAGTCGTATGTGGCTTATCGAGTGGCACCGATAGCAGCGACCGTGAGTGGCCCGCTGGCCTTAAAGGTCGTTTTTACGTCCTAGCCATATTACCAGTAACACCCAGGGCCGCCGAGAAAGGGCTTAGGGAGGTAAGCTACCCGGGCCCAGCAGTGTCGGAGGGGCCCCGCGATCTCTCGGGGGTGAGGCAGCCTGCAGGAGGCCCCGTGAGTGAGCGTAGTTCCCACAGGCCCCAAACTGGCTCTCAACGGGCCTGTCAACACCGCGCGAGTTTATATTTGCTAATAGGCCTATTCATTTAGGCATACTAGTCGTTATAGTCGACATTCTTCCTAATTATATGATATTTTGCAATTGTTCTTGATACACTGCAGCCAGAAATCAAGAACAGACAGAAAGAGAAGGAAATGCACCAACAAATGATACATCGCTAGATGCCCTACCGACGGCTAACGAGCAATAGATCGCCAAGCCACAACCGATACGTGTCTCCTAAACTGCAGGAAAAATCCGTCTTGACTTATCGGTTCATTTTGGAAGCTTACTATGTGAAAATGTGTATTTTTATACTTGTTTATACCTTTCCAGTTCCCATTTAATTAGAGGCAATTTTAATTAGGCTACTGTCGTGCCCGGCTTATACCTTTCTGTTCTCTTATCACTTCCCCAACATCCGTCTCTCGCCGCGCGATGCTACCCCAATGAAACCCGACAGGAGTCTGTAAGATAATGCAGCAAAAATCGACTTTCGTGCATTTACAAATTGCTTCCTGTGATAACAAGTTAACGGCATCCTGCCCGTTCTCGCTGATAGTTACTGGATCTCACTGTGGAGATGCCAGATTATACAGAGAGGTGCTGATGCGTTTGGCATCGGGCTTTGACCCGTACATGTCTAATCGTGTTCATTGACCGATAAGTGCCTACCAGTTCTCTCTGTCCTTCATATGACTGTAGTGTAAAGTTTTCCCACAATGACCACATTTTTGAACATGTTTCTTTTTCCACAGACCACAGTAATGAGAATGCATCTTTGTAATTAAACAGCGTAAAGTATCGACGTACGCACTATTTACACTACTTTTACTTTATAAAATTATGTCGTTTTCTAGAATTCTTCTCATCGTTGTAATTTTACATTATGCAGATGAAATAATGCAGCATTGTTTTGCTATAAAATCTGTGAATCATTTACAACGTTTATTGCATGATCCGCTGGCTAATGCGACAGAATCACCAGCAGTTTCTGACCTCGTAAGAAAGCAATGGACAACATTATTTTGTACATGATTTTACCATAATCATTTACACATATTGCCAAAATACGATGCATCGAGACACTGGGAACGGTTTATTCGCATATATTGTATTTAACAGACCGTCACATTGCTATTATTATGTCCTGTTATTTTCGCCACTTAGGCCTATAAGCTATATTCAGATAATACAATGATTATATCTATTGCATGATTAACTTGTTATAGAACCGCATACCAATGCATTTCTTGTAGTGATGAACTGATGATGCTACATTTTACCGGCATATAGGCCTATTATCTGTCGAAAATAATAAGACTTTGCAACGTGCACATATCGATGGCCTACAAAATTAGTCTTCTAAGTGGCTGCTGAATATCAACGCTACAATCGTAAAAATGCATCTAGGCCTATAGTCGTCTTGTTCGGAGATCTGTTGATGAATCGTATTTAAATGCAATAACCACGTACACAGTTCCATTAGAAAGAGGAAATCAAGTGCTAGATCTTGGTATCCTTTGGATAAAAATTCACAAAAGCTCAGCTGTCGCAGAAAAAGGGCGTGAATGCCGAATGCGCTTTTGGTATGCATACATCTTTGGCTCATAAGTAGGCTTCCGATAAACTTAGCCTAATACATGGTACAATTTCGTAACGACAGGTGCCATCAGTCAGACAGCCTTTTTTAGGCGTTCATGTCGCAGTCGGCATAACGCCAATAATGCATCATGCATGTAATGGTTCTGAGTATAATTAAACGCAGTTTCGTTTACTTAACTATCTGTACCAAGCTTTATTTTTATATTGTATGGACAGTTAGGTATCATCTCGTTTACTGCTCTTGTCTTTGGGCACCGTATAGAAAAGGATCGAGATACAATAGCCTATAGAAAAGATGCAAAAAGAGCAGCCAAAATTCCACTATTCCACTAGCACTGAAAAATATGCTTTATAGTGAAAGATTGAAAATTTGTCAGATACCAGCCCTACCCTACATTGGCGTTATAGACGTATAAGGGGTCACACCCCTCGCGCCTACGGCTCGATTCTCGCGCATATGGCGTTCGATCCGTTACGGTTGCTACCTTGCTGGCCGCTAGTTCCGATTTCCTGACGGAGCTCGCTCCTACGGCGCTCGATCCGTTGCGCCTGCTAATTCGTGCGCGTTTAGCGCGAGCCCACAGGGCGGGCTCGTTTGGCGCTCGTTAAGTCCCCATGACCATCTATAGGGTATGTGTTGGTGACCCTCCCGCCTACGGCGCTAGGTTACTCCTCGCGCCTGTGGCGCTCGGTCCATAATTGCGATGGTACTCGCTAGTTGTGAATTTCCTGCCGGAGCTCGCCACCCATTTGCATCGGCGTATATAGACGGCGCGCGGATTGCGCGAACTTCCGGGGCACGAGCGGCGCTCGCTAACCGACCCATGACTATCCGAAAGTCATACGAATAGACTACCACATGCCAAATTTGGTCCAGATTTGCTCAAAACTGGCCGTGTATAAGGAACAGAGAAACAGATCCACAGATTCAGTTTCATATATGTAAGATAGGCCTAATATATCTTGGGTCGTGAATGGAGACGTGGTCCAAGCCGCCCACATTCCCCCCCCCCCGAGTCGACCAATTCCGGCATGGTACCACCACATTCCAGTTAACCTATGGCGTCAGGCAACACTGACGACGACTACGAATATGATCGACGACGACGAAAATAAAGTTAACCATAGTAATATTTTCGAACAATTCCAACTTTGCCACGAAATGACCTATTTTATGTCGGGTGGCCGAGTGGGACGTAAAACGTTAAACAACTGTTACAACTCGATCAAAGAAATTAACCGTCGCTTATGACATTTTACGTTACGTTACGGTATGTTGATTTACTACAGAGAATATTTAGCGATGACAAATAAATACAATAGCGTTCTTGGTAACGAAGTTGCAATCAAAGATCTGGTTTAAATTGTATTATATTAAATTAATGTAATGTACTATGCTTATTACAAGAATGCATAATCTGCATAAGACTGACGATTTGAACAACAACAATGACTGCTAAAGATCCACCGAAGACGGTTGAACAGTTTCTACAGCTTTCTCAGATGGTAAGCATGCACTAGATAAGACCTAGGAGAGATGCTATTAGTGATATTTTTTTGTGAAGATTTACAGACAGTGGCGAAATGGCACCTTTATTTTCTGTGAATCTTCACAGAAAATATAATTGACGAGGAGAGACTTTGGACGTGGCTCAATCTGACCCTACTTGACACTAAAGCGACTTGAAGTTGTCGACTTGGAGCTACAATGACTTGAAGTGACCTGGCAGAAATGCAACCAAGTTTAGACTGCAAGTCGACAATGCCTGACATTAATTCTTTGAACGATATTGGAGTAGTAGGCCTAGTTGACCGATCGCCGCAACCTTCCTCTGTAAACACTACAAATTTTTTAAAATGTACTAAATTCCGGAAATATTGAAATATTTATTGGGGATTATTATGTTTCTGTCGCACCTCGTACACTGATAGACTATTCGTCACTCCTAATACGACAAATTCTAACACATACCACTTAAAGTACCACAGCGGCTACAGGTTAGGTTTGATGTAGTAAATTAATCGCTTTATTACTATGAATGCATGTTTATTGGATTTGAATTTTAAAACGCTTTCCATTGAATTTTAAGGTTCGGGATCACTAAATTCTGGTGCATTTTCATATGAATCTGGGACACTAGACAAATCAGAGTGATTCCAGAACAGTCCAGCCATACCAACTATTTTATGTCATATCAATAATTCAGTCAATAAAAACAAATTGTATGGTGCCACATGTCACAAGCAAATCAGGGGCGCTTCATGTAGGGTTCCCGCACCTCCTGGAAAGTCCCTGAATGGCCTGGATTTTTTTGTAAAATTTCCAGGCCCTGGAAAGTCCTGGAACATGGGTTTGGTCCTGGAAAGTCCTGGAAATTTTATTGCAAGGTCCTGGAAAGTTTTCATATTTTCTAGGCTATGATGTGGGAGGCGGACACAATGATGCAGGTGCAAATCTTTGGCTTTCTTTGGACTTGCAAAATAGAAAAGGCATTCAGCTTCACGGGGCTTTGCCCCTGACCTCCCACTATGCAGTTTTTGGACATTTTGTTTGCTATTTTTCAGTGGCAGTGATCAACATATACTGGAGTATGGATGCAGCTATCATATGATGTATATATATATATAATGTTTATATATATATATGGTTAGTAACTGCTGTTTTTCTCTATATTTAAACATTGCTGGCATACAATACAGTCATGGAAAAATGCTTCTGGGGTCCTGGAAATCCTGGACATTTTTGTAACCAAGAGATCAGTGGGAACCCTGTTCATGGCAATTGGCAGCAGCGAAAGATGAACATCATTGGCATTATTTATGTAGCCCATCTACAGCAACTGACACATAAAGTGATTGCTAATTTTAGTCAGCTAGATAAAATTGACTAAAAATGAAACTGCCTTTTGAAAACACTGGTGACTTTCCCTTTGTCTAATTTCTGAATGCCTCCATTTTGTACAACATTTGATCCAATCAGCAATCTGCCTTTTTATTCCACTCGTTGAAACCATCTCTTCACATTGCACAGTCTACATAGACTGCTTATTGTAGTGTTTAAACTGGGTGGTTCTTGTCGTGTTAGTTGTTATTTCGGTCTGTTTTTGTTTTGCACCTATATTGCTAATGTATTGTTATTATGTTTGCAGCATGAATGGCCCCAGCGATTGGTGTCTGAGAATGTGCTCGAATCAGCCAGTGAACTGAAGGAGTTTACAACCATCGAAGACATCATCAAACAGCTGCAAATTGAAGTCTGTATCTTTTTGTAATTGTATTTTATATATAAACAGTGGTCAAAGTAAGGCGGAACTGAGTTCTGGCACATATCATGATGAGCTGAAGTGAGTTCTGGTGGCTTTAATTGGTTGGAACTTGGAACTCAGAAATGGCCCCAATTGTGGAAGAGCTACAAGGCTTTCAGCTTCAGTGGGCTTTGCCCTCTGACCAGGAGCTCTACCTCTAGACCCACTGGGGGCTCAACCCTCAAGCCAAGACCACCATTATAGCTGCAGGCTTGTCATGGTTTACAGTTCTGTCGCCTCCGGGATCCTACTTTTACCACTGGATATAAAACTGCTTAGATGCACAGGAAATACATTATAGTTACCTCCCACACCGAAGGTGATGGGAGGTTATGGCCACAGGGGAAAAGGTGATTAAATTTTGGAAGGTCAGGGTCAAAGGTCAAGGTCGGTTGGGGAGGTATGCACTCTACTAAGCCCTTCTAGTTCTACACAGTTTTTCATTGAGAAGTTGATTAATTTGCAGCTCTACTGACTGCACATTTTTGACAGAAGAAATATAGATCCCTGGCTAAGTTAGTAGCAGCTTGGTCAAGTAATGCAGTGCCTTTTGCAAATGCAGTTTAACGTTGTAGTTGATATAACATGGTTTTCTTTTCCTGTGCTTTTATGATATCGGCTGGTAACAGGAAAGGCATCTCCAATATAGGCCTAAAGAAAACTATTTTAGCATTGCTTTCTGATGTTTGTTTGTGGAATATAGTCTTATTTTAGTAATTGTCGAAAAGTCAGCTGGTTAGCAAACAACAACAGCAACTTTTTTATTAGAATGCGGTGCTGTGATAATGCAGTATTTGCTGTGCCTGTGTCTCTCTGTCCACCTTTCTGTCTGTCACAAGTCAGACATATATACCAACATGGCTAAATGTAGGATTACACAAATAGCACTGCACAGTAGGACAAGAATGTAGTTTTCTTGATGAAATTCAACTGGGATCACCCTAAACGGAGACAGCAAATGCAGGTGGATAGGTTGTGGATAGGTGGAAATCCGAGATTTTTGGCCAATGTTTCTCCATATCTCAGATACACAGAGTTATAATGAAATGTTAATAGGACATTGCATGGCCTCTAACTACCCCAAACAAACCCATGTTCTGTGGTTTTCCATTGTTTTTCCTGTCTACAATTTTGTTATAGCGGGTGCCATTTGCTGGCATATTGATCTAAAGCTCTGTTTTTAAATTATGTTTTTTTTGACAGAAGTTAATCTGAGCATTGGTTTTTTGAAAATGTAATTCTAGTCTAATTTAAGTTTTGATTTGAAACTTTGGCTCAGAACTGTAGTCAGTCAGTCTGTTGTCTTGACTAAGAGTTACTACAGCTGTGGACGGACAACCACTACAGAAGATAAGTGATCAGTTGAGTCAGTTTGAGGAGCGTCTCTATCAGATTGCTGGCCAGATGCTGAGAGTATGTGTGGATGTGAAGACTGGCTCCCAGCCTTGCACATCGACAGGTATTAGCTGCTCAGTAGTACTTCCACATAGTCAGTAATACAGCCAAAGAAGTGGTGGGCAAATCTCAAATCAAATGCACTGGCATAACAATTACTGTGAAACTGTGATGCCATCTCTCTGCGGGGTGTTAGTGGCTTTTTTAAATGGTGCAGAAATAGAGCAGATGTATGCATTTATTGGTCTAGAGATTTAAGGTATGTGTTTTGCGTTTGTTCAAACAGGCCTGCATAGTGTCCAATCCATGGTTCATTATCGCGCAGTTTGATATATAAATCTTTTCATACTGAATGAATCATGAATTTTAATGAAGTAAATCATAAGGCAAATTGTGTGGGCTCAAATCATTGACCCTCAAGTTGTATCCCAAAAGTTATTCGAGTCACTATTTAAATCGAATTACGATTCAGGTTTTCCAATCACTGGTGGTCACTGAAAAAGCAAGCAATGTACCTTCATTCATGAGTAGGTTTAGGACAACTGCTAACCAAGGTTTATGTATAAAATGGTCATTAAACGAGTGAAAAGTAAATTTAAAACAAAGAACACATATTTACAATATGAATGACAGAGACATTTAATGATATAATTAGATATGTGGAAATCTTGATTGGAAATTAGTGTATGTGCCGTAAAATAGCAGTCCTATCTATTGCAGCCAATATTTACCAGTAATAGACTAATGGGCTGGATCCCCTCTGCTGGGTGCAGTCATTACACTTAAGGTACCATATCTGAATATTGAGTTGCCAGGTCTTAGGCCCGACGCAACCCGGCTGGATTTGACCAGTGTTACAGGTGCCTCTGATAATGTCGTTGAAGAGGCATTGTATAAGCCAGTTTGCGAGTTGATTAACTGATTGATAATATTGTTGTTTTTCTGTTTGTTGAGTAGATCAGAGAGTGCTAAGAGTCAGCAAGACACCTTGCTATCTACATAAGGTGATCATCTGGATGTATTGCCAGCATTGCAGTTATAAATATGGAGGCTGTATTTAATAATAATATGGGGCCAGTGACCTGACCTTTACTTTTTTGTTTTAATTTCTGCGGTTTAGAGATGCCCTGATTTTCAGCGTGTGAGGCTCATAATTTGTGGAGCCCTCTAAAAACTCCTAGGTCCAGCTTGGCGTATGGTTTTAGTTATTATTCTCCCTGCGAAAGTGAGGGATATGTTTTTACCGGCGTTGGTTTGTATGTCTGTCTGTGTGTGTGTCTCTGTCTGTGACCACGATAATTAAAAGATTGTGGACGGATTTGTACCAAATTTTACGGGAAGGTTCCTAAGGGGAAAGGGAAGACCAAGTTCGTGTTTCGTTATGATCGGTAGAGAGATGTGGAAATAACGGTCAAAGAACTCCGTAAACCGGCGAATGTTTACATTTTACACTTTTAATAGTAGGTGTGGCAAGTGTTGGCGACAAAAACAACCCAAATTTCGCTTTCGCGGGGTTGTACTCTCTCGAAGTACGTTCCATCTATTTTTTGATATGTTATCTTTATATGATGTTAGCGGCTGTGATTCTTTCAAAATCTTGATTTTCTGGCAAGCAGGCTATAGTGATGTACTGAACTAATATTTTTTCTACTAACGTTTGTGATTTCTTATTCAGTGCAAACACGGACCACCCTGGTGTATTTGTGATAAAATATTGTAGAATTGTAGAGATGTGTATGCAGCATTTTGTTGTGAAATTAATTTTCTTCCAACAGTGTAGGCTACAAATTTTTTCAGCTAGATTTAAATTAGGACAAAATTGCACAGAAACCAAAGATACACGATAAAACAAAGTCAGTATTAATGAGTTGCACATTTTTTGCAAATATTATTGTTTGTTTATCTGTTAATTCAGCTGAATTTTTGGGAAGCTGTAGGCATGGAAACAAAGAAGAATAAATTAGTCTTTGGGATGCTCTGTTTCCGGATTTTTGTATATTAAAATACAGAAAATAACATAGTTTTATAACGGCCATTAAGTGTCTGTTGACACCCACTGCTTAACAGATCAGATGAAATAATTTGACAAAATTCTTTCATGCTTTGTTGAGGCATAACAAAGACAACTGATCAATCTCTGCTTGCATGTATTTTTCAGGACTCCGTGTCACAGCTGCTGGACCTGCAATTCCAGTCTGTGGAACGATGCTATTTTCCATGTTTCTGTCGTAAACAGCTGATTCCGTTGCCAGGCAACCTTGAAGCCGTTCACATCATCTACGATGTTCTTATGTTGCAGTCTCTGCCAGTATGTTATTAAGATTGATTCATTTTATTCAGTGGTTCTTAATCTTCTGTTGATATCATGTTTCATAAATACAATTATTAATTTTCTTAGGCCTTATCAACGTTGTCTGGCAAATGACATCTCTTTTATGATGGTCTTTTGTGGCATTATTCGTTTTATGATCCGGGTACCTGTTTGCGATGCGCTAGTTTTATATTCTATTTTATTAAGTGTATGATTAAAATAAAAATCTGGTGCAATGTAGATGGCGCCAAATAGAGAGCAGGTTATGCAGTGCACACTGTTATAGTGCATAACTGTGCAACTGTTATACACTGACAGGAGGTGCTGAAGAGAGAATGGAAGAAGATATTTCTGTCTCAGTCTGCCATTGGAATCCTGCATGATGCTTTCTGGTGGACTTTTATTGACAAGTTTGAGGTAATTTGATTTTTTCCTGTTTTTTCCTGTTTTTCGTTAGATCACAGTGTTGGTTCTATGTTCTGAAAGTTGTGCAGAAAATATTTATAATTGCCGATAGTTTCTGAAGATTTATTTTCTGTGTTGATGGTGAAATGTTACAATGATCTTATTAGGCAAACGCACACATTACTTGAAGTTTCTTGGCTTTCTCTGTGGTCACATACTACATTTTTGACTACAAGTTACAATGGTACTAACAAGTGCAGTTATATGCACATGTGTATACGTATTTGACGGTCATTTTTAAGTAAAATGAACCTCGGTTGGCTGAATGAACTCCTGGTTGTCAGTGGTAATTGGTGCAAGAACTTTGTATTGCCAAATGCCTTTTTTCTGACACCAGAAATGGGAATCACTCACTGTACCCAGTCGTCTTTTCTGCATGAGCTAATTAATGCCTGAGCGAAGAGATCTCAGTTCCTTTGTGTTGACTGTGACACCATTGCCCAAGATCAGCTCTGGAACCCTGTTCTCATGTTCAGTGCGTTACTGACTGTCATTTAGTCTGATGTCGGACAGTCCAGCCAGCGATGGATGAGGCAAGAATGATGCCAGGCGACTGGTTGGCGTCAGTGCTACCGAGTGAGCTTTCTTCAGTGCTTTGGTGCTGTTGGTTTGGTAACCGGTAACATATAGTAAAAAGGTAAACTTCTCCCATACTCGTTACCGAGCGTTGAACCCGGAGCTGATCCCGGTGTACAGGCAGTCAGCCTGCAGGTGACTTGAAACCATCCACCCGGCGGCAGGCTGTCATTACTTTCCGCCAGGCCTGCGGTTACCTGCCCAGCCAAAGAGCGTCACCGCCCATCGGCCGGTACCAAATTATACTGCTTGGTGACAGAGGCACATGCGTGTGAGCAGCTTGCCCAAGGCTGTTACCTGGAAGTGGACTGGCCGAGATTCGAACCCATGACCTTTAGGATCGCGAGCGAACGCTCTACCAACCATTAAGCCACACAGGCCACTAATAGATAGTCACAATCTGTGAAAATACCTGTACCACTTATACCCAAAGGTTCTGTTCCAGAACAGGTGGAGAAAGAGGAAACCAGGTGGAAACAAGCTGGCCTAGGATCAGTTTGTAAAACGACTGTTAAAACAACGGTGGTATTATTGGTGTGCATGTGACATGTGGTGTTTGTTAGAGTGAAAAGGCGGCTGATTGTGATCAGCTGTTTGATCGTCTTGCCGAGACGTTTGTCACATTCTGCTACAGCATCAATCCAGACGTCAGGCCACAAGCACTCAATGTAAGAATTCACTGTACGTAAGTAAGTAACTGAAAACAATTAGCACACCTGTGCTGGATGGTGATCATCGTAGCCCAAAGAGAAATGTTTCCAGCTTTTATAAGAAGAGTTCATGACAGACTGCTGTCACCCAGGGCGCGTGTGTGACTTTTTATCATTTTGTGCCATTTTCTTATCTCTCTGATATTTGTGATGAATTGGTCAGTTTGTGGGCTACTGCTGCTGATGGTCGTGTATTGAAATAGTCTTTCTTTGCACCTGTTGTATATCTTAGTGGAGTCAGTTAAGCATTTGGTGTTTTTCTTGTTATTACATTTTATACTGTTATCTAACTTCAGGGTGATGTATGAGTAGCAGTGGTTGCTTGTTCTGCTGTTCAGCTGTTTGCCGACATTATCGCACAGTCCATATATGCTGTCTACGCTCGAGCTTTCCCAGAGTCAATTCATCGCTTTGATGACGATTTCAAGCAGTATCTTATCAGCACCACTTACAAGTGGGTTATCGGTCAGTTTTGCAACTGCGTGTTTTTTTTCCACTTTTTCTTTTCAATTGTAAGAGCATCCGTCAGTACTTGCACGCTATTGGCTTGGCAACAGGAGTGAAATCCAGCTCATATGATAAGAACCTGCTTCAATTATCCCAAAGATTTGTTTTGGAGGCACACTGCCAACTCTGAAAATAGCCAGTTGAGCAAAATGGAAAATAGTTGTAGTAGTTTCTTTGTTTTGATTGTACAGTTTTGATGAAACTTACATGTTTGTGTATCATTGTACTTGTCTGGCGGCATTCCGTTAATTAGCATGTAGTTGCCCTCAAAAACTACAGGCTAAAAGTTTTGCTAAACATAACAATGCTGAATGCTGAGCAGTTTTGCTGTGCACTTAAAAGCTGTTATAGGAGCAGTAATGGCATATTTATTACTGGCCCGCCTACACTTAGTGTAGGGGGGCCAGTATTGTTACGTTTGTCGGCATCTGTAACACTCCACGGCACAACGTAACTTTACTAGGGGGCAGCAAGCGGCGGGCCAGTAGTATTACATCCCATCAGGGCGACTCCTTGTTTATTAACCACCATTAATGTTAGTCTTTCAAGGAGTGATGCTGTGTCCAGGTTCACTGGGTGGAACATGGGCATCATGGAATGTGGAAGTGCTGGAGAGTACCACTATGTCCACTGATGTCAAGATTCTGCAGCTGGCTGCTGTCACTCGTGACACAAGTAATGTCGCATTAAATCACAACTGTCTTGTTTCATGTCAGCGTCACTTGCAGAGCTTCTGTGACAAATTCCAAGCATTTAAAATGATCAGACTGCTGCTAACATAATACAAGTGACGTTGTGAACTTTTTTAGGTTTGATAGAAATGAAATGAAATCTGATAATATGAATTACTGCATGAACAATTACTGGTAATACGGAAGGTAGATTTAGTACACCTACACCATGCATACTGTATTTTGAATTTAGCTATGGCACTTGATTGCTACATTTAGTAATTTTTCAAGTGTTACCTCTTATCCGTTCCTGTTTGATT